>Ga0265296_1000134_pt1 | contig 146280 bp, 157 predicted proteins | sample MunlanPumphouse1_FD_189073 | JGI IMG/M metagenome (GOLD analysis project Ga0265296, IMG submission 189073) | Groundwater microbial communities from a municipal landfill in Southern Ontario, Canada - Pumphouse #1 | ecosystem: Environmental > Aquatic > Deep subsurface > Groundwater | place...
CGGAGAGAATGAGAATTACGAGTGCCGGCAACGTCGGCATCGGGACGGCGAATCCTGGCACAATTCTAGAAATTGGCAGTTCAGACCTCGGAAACGGAGTGGCCGGGCCGATAATTACCCTAGGCAGAAACACTAACGCCACTGCCACCGGCGCCGGTTCTCTTAATTTCTTAGGTAAAGCCGGCACTGCTGGATATGTTTGGCAAGACGCGGCTGGCAATATGAGAATTAACACATTAGCTCCGACCAACGCCAATGATGTTGCCGGCACTGTCATCGGCACTCAGACTTCCACCCGAGATACAAAACAAGATATTAATGATTATACTGATTACAGTAATGCTCTGAAAATGGTACTGGATGCTCCACTTCATGCTTTCCGTTACAAGAATGAAGTTAATGGTTATGGCACAGATTCTCCTCTTGCTAAAATACGCATCGGATATATCGCAGATGAAGTTAATCCAGTTTTTATGTGGGGCAACAGTATTGACCAAGTATCTGTCAATGGAATATTGATGGCTTCTATAAAAGAATTGAATTTAAAAATAAATAATTTATCAAATACACAAATAGGAACACCTGCAACATCACTTGGACAGTATGCAAGTATGTTTTTTAGTGATGTATTATATAGTGTTGATCAAAGTACAGCATATCTAAAAGCGCTTGTGGTAGATACATTAAAAGTAGGTAGTCCAACGAAGCGTACGGGTATTACTTTCTATGATGAAATTACGGGCGACCCATATTGCGTATCAGTGGCCAATGGCGCAACCAAAACAGTAGCAGGAGAATGTATGGTAATAACTCCACCAGAACCTGTCGGTGGTGGAAGTCCCACTGTCTCTGCGTTAGAACCTCCGTCAACTCCGGCAGCGGGAAGCCCAGTAATCACGTTAAATGGTGCTAGTTCAATGAATTTAGCGGTAGGGGATGTATATAATGAAGAAAGTGCCACTGCAGTAGACGACGTTGATGGTGATGTAGCTGTTATAATAAGTGGTGGAGTTGATACAGCTGTAGATGGCACTTATACTATCACTTATTCTGCAACAGACACTGCGGGGAATAGTGCGAGTATGACAAGGACGATAATAGTTGGCATAGGGACAGCTCCAGTATTATCAATAACTTCTGTACCAGAACCAGAACCTACACCGGTCATAGAACCAGTTCCAGTATCTGAACCAACACCAATTCCGGAACCATCACCAGAACCTGTTCCAGTATTAGAACCAGCACCGTAGAGATAATTTTCAATTTAACAATTATCAATTTACAATCAAAATTCAATTTTCAATCATCAATGAACAATGAAAAATAATAATAATTTACAATTTAACAATTTACAATTTTTAATCAAAAATCAATGACAAATGATCAATTTTCAAACAAATATAATCTTGAAGAACGAACAGCAATTTTTGGGGAAAAAATAATTAAACTTTGTAGAACAATAAAAAGTGATAAACTCAGTGATCCAATTTTAAATCAATTAATTCGCTCTGGTACAAGTATTGGAGCAAATTATATGGAAGCAAATGGGGCAAGTTCAAAAAAAGATTTTAAAAATAAAATATTTATATGTAAAAAAGAGGCACAAGAAACAAAACATTGGCTTAGAATGTTGAAAAGTTTTTCATTAGAACAATTAGAAATAATAGAGAAATTATGGAAAGAGGCTCAGGAGCTTACATTGATTTTTCAAAAAATTACGTCTAGTTTGAAAATTAATGAATAAAAATTGAATAAAAATTCAATGAAAATTGTAAAATTAAAAATTAAAAATTTATACAAAATCGTCTCACGAATAGCAAATGAAAGCATTAAAAACACGGAAAGTAATGATATTTTAACCCCCCTAGCTCGTGAGATGGAAAAATGTAACAAAATTTGCGTTAAAAATAACACTTGGTATAATGTAAGTATATGAATCTTGTAAAATGTGACATTTGTAAAAAGAAATTAAAAGATAGTCCAGTGAAAGCTGGTATTGGTTACTTTGCTGATAAAGATTTTTGTTTAAAATATGGAAAACCAGTTTTAGATTTTTTAAAAAAACATAAATTATTAGATGAAGAAAAATAAAAATATGATCAAGAATAAAATAAAACAAAAAAAAGTAACCATTAACAAACTAGCTATTATAACTAAAGATGGTTTCGATAGGGCTGATAAAAGATTTGAAAGTATTGATAAAAAACTCAACCAGCATGACAAGATTTTTGAAGTAATGATAAAGGAACTAAAAACTATCCATGGAGATAATAAATATTTTAGACAAAGTATTTCTAATTTAAACGTAGATGGTTCATCTTATGATAGAAAAATTGAAAATTTAACTATACGTGTGGAAAAATTAGAATTAAAATAAAAGAATGAATTATGGTATTCCAGAAGAGGATTAAAACAAAAAATGCCACCAAACTGGTGACATATTTTGTAAGCGCTTGGCTACAGCTTGAAAGCCGTGAGAGGGCGAACCCTTCCAAACGCTATAATAAAGTATAGCAATAGAAAAAATTATGTCAAGCGAAAAAATAGAAAATCTTAATACATCTTCAATTGGTGAAAGTAAAAATGCTGAGTGTTGCCCATATTGCAAATCTAAAAATTTCGTCAAACGTGGTACTCGTCAAAACCAATATCAAGTAGTTCAACTTTATTTAGATGGAGAAATTTGCGTTTTTTTAATAAATTATATATAATTTATTTTATGATATCAAAATTTATTGAGCAAAAACTTAAAATGGCAAAATATAAACTTTTGAAGGATGGTACCTTTTTCGCTGAAATACCATCGGTCAAGGGGGTTTGGGCAAACGCTAAAACATTAGAAAAATGTAGACTTGAGTTAGCAGAAGTTTTAGAAGATTGGCTTTTTTTGAATATTAGGGAAAAGAAAAATATTCCCGGTTTTCCTGTTAGCACAAATATAAAAATGCAAACTCGAGCTTATGCTTAACAATATTTCGTTTAAAAATCTCGTAATTAAATTTAAACATCTTGGTTTTAATGGTCCGCATGCTGGAGGACGACATCTTTTTATGTCCAAGGGAAATTTTAAAGTTCGTGTTCCTAATCCACACAAAGGCGATATATCTAGGTCTTTAGTTGCAGAAATTTTACGTCAAGCAGGAATTTCTAAAGATGATTGGAATAATGCTTGAATTATTTTCAGACAAACACAATGTCAAGCAAAATAGAACAAAAAGAAATTATTCCAGATATATCCACAATTGGCGAAAGCAAAATTGCTGAATGTTGTCCTTATTGCAAATCTAAAAATTTCGTCAAACGTGGTACTCGTCAAAACCAATATCAAGTAGTTCAGCTTTATTTATGCAAGAATGAAGAATGTGCTCGCACTTTTACTGCACAAGATGTGAAAGGTAAACATTTTCCATTGAATGTGGTGATTGAAGCTATGAGTTATTATAATTTAGGGTTTAGTTTAGCAGAAACTTGTAGGATAATTGAAAAGAAATTTGGCGCCCCCGTGCCGAGTTTGCCTGTTGTTGCCGGTAGCGTTGAGCCAGAGGGACATGCTTTAAATCCATCAACTTCGGCAGCGGGAAGCTTCGTTGCCCCAACTCCCGCTACACTTTCGGAATGGATAGAAGAGTATAGTGAACTCTGTCGTTATAGTCGATTACGTCCTTATGCGACCAAAATGTGTAAACCAAAAGATACGATTGAAGTCGTTACGATGGCGCATCGTCAACTTTATCGTTTTCGTTATCATCGCCCTAAAACGACCCTAATGCTCACAGAATTTAGAAATCGCAATCTTGGGCGTCTTAAAGAATATTTGAATGCAGTTTCTTCTGAGACGCCACATCAGTATTTTCAAGATGGCGAGAGAATGAGTGATGTGCGAAGCAAATTTAGCACTGCTGATATGATAGTAAGGTCAAAGACAAATTATGCGAATCGTTTAGCGGCATTTGTTTTACAGACAGTTTCTGAAAATAAAGCACGACACGAAGCACTCCAGCGATTTTTTATAGCTAATGATTCTTGCACAGTAGCGACAGAAGTACCTGTTTATATTAGAAAAGAAGATATTGAATATATGGAAAATGTGCTTAAATTTAAAATATTAGGAGAAGAAGGTCTAAAATTCAAAGGGGATAAGGAACAAAGTGAAAGAAGGAATCGGCTCAACACGCAATCAAAATCGGCAGCGAAGGACCTGCCTCGTCTGCTGACGGGGCATATAGACTTAATTCAAATAAGAAATGGTCAAGTGCATATTATGGACTATAAACCAAATGCTGCTAAAGAACATCCAATAGAACAACTCACTTGGTATGCGTTAGCACTTTCACGTTTGACAGGTTTACGACTTTTTGAATTTACTTGTGCTTGGTTTGATGAAAAAGATTATTTTCAATTTTTCCCATTGCATGTGGTAAAGAAGATCGGCTTAACGCACAGGCAATCTCGGCACGGGGACGCTAAAGCAATAAAACCACGAAGACGTATTATTCATTTTAAAGATGGTACTAATGTCGAAGTACCACGAGATAATAATGGTAAAGTAATTATTGTGTGATATGTGTTAAAATAAAAAAATGGAGAACACAACGAAAATAGTTTTATTTAAAAACAAACAAGTTCGCAAAATACTTTATAATAATGAGTGGTATTTTTCTGTTATTGATATCATTGAAGTTTTGACGGATAGTAATAAGCCTAGAGATTATTGGTATGCAATGAAAACTAGAGTAAAACTTGAAGATGGAATTGAACTGTCTACAATTTGTCGACAGTTGAAATTATTGGCTCCTGACGGAAAAATGAGAGAAACCGATTGTACAAATACTGAAGATACGTTTCGTATAGTTCAATCAATCCCATCACCTAAAGCTGAACCATTTAAGCGATGGCTGGCGAAAGTGGGTTATGAGCGTATTCAAGAAATAGAAAACCCAGAACTAGCAACCAAACGAACCAGAATGCTTTATAAGCTAAAAGGTTATGGTGATGATTGGATTGAAAAAAGAATGAGAGGAATTATTATTCGTGAAGAATTAACCGATGAATGGAAAAATAGAGGAGCCAAAGAAAATAGAGATTATGAAATTTTAACTGCCGAGATTTCTAAAGCAACCTTTGGTGTTACTCCAAGTGAATACAAAAAATTAAAGGGATTAAAACGTCAAAATTTGCGTGATCATATGGATGATTTTGAATTGATTTTTAATATGCTCGGTGAGAAAGCTACCACCGAAATACACCGTACTGAAAATTCCAAAGGGGTCTCTAAATTAAAAGCAGATGCTCGTGCTGGAGGAAATATTGCTGGTGGTGCTCGAAAGAAATTAGAAAAAAGGTTGGGTCGTTCAATAGTTACAAAGAAAAATTTTCTTAAGAAATAACAGAAAAGTTATTATTGTCTAAAAACATTATGGAAGAAAAAAAATGGGATAAAACAAGAAATGAATATGTGGGAGGATACAAACCATCAGGTAATTTCGGTGCAGGAACATATAAAAAAGCATTTACGCCAAAGCGTCCGGTAAAAACATTTCGTGATTTAGAAGTTTATCAAAAGCCAATAGAATGTGCAGTTTTGATATCAAAAAATATTGTGCCTGTTCTTATTAAGTTAAAATATGCTTACACAGAGCGTCTTATGGATTGTTCACTAGCTGTGCCACTTTTAGTTGCTGAATCACATTCGTTACGTTTTGCTGATTTTGCGCTTGGCGTCGGTTATTTAGAAAAAGCAATGTCGACATCAAATAAGATGGTTGTGTATTTAGAGCATATATTAGGACTTTATGGTTCAAAAATTGACCAAACCTTAGTTCTAGACCTTATCGGGAGATATACAGAAAGTCGCACAAAAATGTTTCATCTTGAAAAATCTTGGAAACGTTTTCGTACAGAATATGGCGATGAAAAAGAGAAAAAAGGAGCTGGTGGTTTTAAGTATTAAATTTGATTTTGATATGGTATAATAACAATATGTCACACTTACAAAAATGTTTATGTTTAAAACCGAGCTTTGAACATTTGAACACTTTGAACATTAATATGAAAAAACAAAAAATATATATTCAAAAAATAATTCTTATGGTATTTATATTTATAATATATTTTGGATATACTTTTATTGTAAATGCTGGTGCTGTCGCAAATAGTCAAGCAAAAGTATGCAGAGATGTTGCTTGTGAGGACCCAGAAATTATTAATTTTAATATTTCTGAAGGCAATCCGCTTGTTATAGATATTGAAAAAGGTCTTAGTGGAAAGGTTTGGGGTGGGGAACTTGGTTGGATTACTTTTAATCCGCCATACGGAGGTGTATTTTTTACTGACTCAGTGACAGGGCTTTTGAAGGGCACAGCTTGGAGTGAAACATCTGGCGCTATCAATTTTTCTGTTACAGGACAGAAAGTAGTTATTGATCCGAAGACAGGGGAATGGAATGGTTGGGCTTGGGCAATGGGGCCATATGGTGGATGGGTTAAATTTGATTGTAGTGATGCATCTTCTTGTGTTAAAACTGGAGAAGGCCAGTCTTCCTTCAATTATACACAGGTTGAAAAAGAAGAAGGTTCGACCTCATTCAGCTCGGATCGAGTATCTTATTTTAGAAGATTTGTTACAGGAGCTAGTGCATTAATCGCTACTTGGACATTGAATGTCCAAGTGGCGATGGAGAGTATATTTAATTCTTTTTCTTATTCTCTTATTACTCTTTTTGATGGAATAAAATTATTTATCACAAGTACCTATAATTCTTTGTCTTACTCTTTTGCAAACTTATATAGTGGAACAGGATATTTAATTGTTGATACCTCAGGTTCTATATATACATCTTTCGCAAATCTCTTTAATGGAACAGGATACTATATAAGTAGCACAAGTAATTCTATATCTTATTCTTTTGCAAACTTATATAGTGGAACAGGATATTTAATTGTTGATACCTCAGGTTCTATATATACATCTTTCGCAAATCTCTTTAATGGAACAGGATACTATATAAGTAGCACAAGTAATTCTATTTTATCATCTTTTGCAAACTTATATAATAAAACAGGTAATTTAGCTGTTGGTGTGTATAATTCTGTATATTTATATTCAATAAATTATAAGGCTTCTGTTATTGGAGCAGTTGATAGTTTATTTAAATAGATATTAACATTTTTATTGTATATTATATTGCTAATTATATTCAATTTGTAGTACTATATAAGTATAAACAAAGTCGTTGAGTTTTTTTATTTCAGCCGGGAGGCTGATTCGCCTATTGGCGGAAATTATTAATTAGCAAATAAAAAATATATGTTATCAAATATTTTAGATAGAATTTCGTTTTGGGCACTTTTTGTAGTAGTCGTATTATTACCAGTTTTCTTTCTACCTTTTACTCAAATTCCTGTTGAGACTTCAAAAGGTTTACTTTTGGTCGTAGGATTAGTCGTTTCAATAATCTTCTGGATAGCTGCTCGTTTTTCGGATGGAAAAATTAGTGTGCCAAGATCTTGGCTTTTATTGTCTGGTGCCGGTATTATCTTGATATCTCTTGTCTCTGCTTTATTTTCTAAGACATTAAGTGTATCTCTTTTTGGAATAATGCTTGACATTGGTACTTTCTATTTTATGTTAGGTGCTTTTCTCTTAATGCTTCTTTCTTCTATAATTTTAAAGGATCAAACAAATGCAAAAATGGTTTTCTGGGGTGTAATCGTTTCTTCTACTGTATTATTTGTATTTCAAGGTTTGCGTTTATTTATGCCTGATTTATTATCATTAGGAGTTTTAGGTGGAAAGACAGATAGTATTTTAGGATCATGGAATGCTTTTGGGCTTTTTGCTGGATTTTCTACAATTATGTCTCTCTTTATAATTGAATTTTTCTCAATACCAAAATTAACTAAATGGTTATTAGGAGTATTGATTGTATTTTCGATTATATTAGCAGCGGCTGTTAATTTTCTATTAGTTTGGGAGCTTCTCGGAATTTTTGCTTTAATTATTTTTGTTTACAAAATTTCTTTCTTTTCAAGTAAAAGACAAGAAGGTGAAAAGGTAATTTTTCCAGCTTTTTCTTTTGCTGTAGTTATGGTTTCACTTCTTTTCTTTATGTCTATTCAATTTATTGGAGGACTCTTACCAAACAGTTTAGGTTTATCAAATCTTGAAATTAGACCTTCCTTTGGTGCTACGATGACAGTCACAGGTGGAGCTTTGATGAAGAGTCCTGTTTTGGGTGTTGGTCCAAATAAATTTGGAGAAGTATGGGCAATGTATAAACCACAAGTTATTAATTCTACACAATTCTGGGATACCTCTTTTAATTCTGGTTCAGGATTGTTGCCATCATTCGCTTCTACTACAGGAGCACTAGGAATTCTTTCTTGGATTGCATTCTTTGTTTTATTTTTACTTGCTGGTGCAAAGTCTCTCTTTTCTAGTATTAAAAATAATACAAGTTGGGAAGTAGTAGCATTCTTTGTAGCATCTCTTTATTTGTTTGTTTCGTCTTTCTTCTATTCTACAGGAGGCGTGCTATTCTTATTGGCTTTTGCTTTCATCGGTGCATTTATAGGTTTGTCTAATGCTAATCGTGAGAATGGGGAAGTTTCGATTTCATTCTTAGATGATCCTAGAAAAAGTTTCTTTTCTATACTTATTCTTGTTGTATTGATGATTATATCTGCAGCTACAGGATTTAAATATGTAGAGAAATTAGCTTCTGTGTCATACTTTGGTAACACTCTTTCTGCTACGACAATTGCTTCTGCTGAAGAGTCTATAAGTAGAGCTATATCATTACATCAAAATGATTTATATTTACGTACTTATGCGCAAGTTTATCTTACAAAAATAAATTCAATAGTATCAAAGGGTACTACTTCTTTAACCGATGCCGATAAAGCTGATTTGCAAACGAGTTTTGATCAAGCAGTAAATGGTGCTCAACTAGCTGTCGCTTATGATAATACAAATTATTTGAATTATAGTTCTTTGGGTGTTGTATATAATACGGTTGGATTACTTGGCGTTAAAGATGCTTACACAAAAGCAGTTGAAGCATATATTAATGCTGGAAAATTAAATCCATTAAATCCAGGAATTAAACTTGCCACAGCACGTGTATATTTTGCTGATGGTAAAGTTAAAGAAGCAAAAGACGCTGTTAAGGAAGCTCTTACCTTGAAACCAGACTATATAGAAGCTTTAATCACTATGTCTCAGATAGAAAAGAGTGAAGGAAATAATGCTAGTGCTGTTTCTTATGCGGAACAAGCTTTGTCTTTAGCTCCTGATAATAAAGATTTAATTGATTTTGTTAACTCTATAAAAAGTGGAGGTTCTGTATTAGCTCCTGTTGTCACACCTTCTTCTGATACAACAAAAGACATAAAAGCAAAACAATAATATAAGTAGTTGAAAGTCATCAAGTTCATAAAGTTAAAAAGAAAATACTTTAAAAACTTTATAACTTTAAAAACTTTAAGGACTAAATTATGCAGAAGATTTTAAAAATTTTCAGTAAAGAATATGGAAATATAAATCAGGCTGCACTTCTTTTAGGTTGTTTCACTTTTTTCTCTCAAATTTTAGCACTTTTTCGTGATAGATTTATTGCTCATTTTATTGGTCCTTCTGCCGGTCTTGATGCTTATTATGCTGCTTTTCGTGTACCTGATCTTATATTTATTTCTATTGCATCTCTTGCTTCTATAACTGTACTTATTCCATTCATCGTTGAAAAGATGAATGGAAGTATTGTTACGGAAGAAGCACGTAAATTATTGAACGATGTATTTACTGTTTTTTTGGTGACAATGGTAATTATTTCTTTTTTGGCTTTTTTAATTATGCCATATCTAATTTCTTTTATAGCACCAGGCTTTGTTCCTATAATGCAAGCTAAAGTAGTTCTTTTTTCTAGAATAATGTTGCTTTCTCCTATATTAATGGGTCTTTCAAATCTCTTTGGTACTATTACTCAACTTTTTCGCAAGTTTTTTATTTATTCTCTAAGTCCTATTTTTTATAATTTAGGAATTATAGTTGGTATTGTATTTTTATATCCAATTTTTGGTATTAATGGTTTAGTCTTTGGTATTGTATTAGGAGCATTTCTTCATTTTGTAATTCAAATTTTTGCTTCTTTCGGATGTGGTTTTACACCAAAAATTTCACTTAATATTAATTTTAAAGAAATAAAAAAAATAGCACTCACTTCACTTCCAAGAACTTTAGGTCTTTCTTTTAATAATATTTCTCTTATTGCAATCATTGCATTTGCTTCATATCTCTCAAGTGGTTCTATATCAATTTTTAATCTTTCGTTTAATCTTCAGTCTGTGCCACTTAATATCATTGGGATATCTTATGCCGTAGCAGCATTTCCAACATTAGTAAAATCTTTTTCTTCTCAGAAGAAAGAGGAATTTAGAAATCATTTACAGTCTACTGCAAGGGCTATAGTATTTTGGTCTCTTCCTGTAATATTTCTTTTTATTGTGCTTCGTGCGCAGATAGTGCGTGTGGTACTTGGTTCAGGATCTTTTTCTTGGGATAACACTCGACTTGTAGCAGCGTCTCTCGCAATCTTTTCTGTATCAGTTTTAGCTCAAGGAATGGTAGCACTTTTGTCTCGTGCTTACTACGCGACAGGGAACACAAAAAGACCACTTACAGTTAATTTATTTTGTTCTATTTTGATTATAATTTTGTCATTTATTTTTCTGCAAATTTTTCAAAATATTCCAATGTTTCATTATTTTGTAGAATCTTTATTAAAAGTTACAGATATAAAGGGTACAGAAGTTTTAATGCTTCCACTTGCATACTCTGTAGGAACTATTTTAAATTTTATTTTGCATTGGTACTTTGTTAGAAGAGATTTTATGGAACATGAATCTTTTATTACAAAAACTTTTTTTCAAAGTTTAGGTGCTTCATTTTTTATTGGAGTAGTGTCTTATGTAAGTTTAAATATTCTTTCTCCAATATTTGGTACTACTACTTTGATAGGAGTATTTCTTCAAGGATTTATTTCAGGAATTTTAGGTATTGGTGTTGGTGTTTTGGTATTATATCTTTTGAAAAATGAAGAATTGAAAGATCTTGTAAAAACTATCCAAACCAAATTCTGGCGCAGGCATACAAAGATTCTCATTGCCCCACAAGAGGAACTTTAATATATGCATAACTAGAGAAGGGCTGTCCTTCTCAGAAGGACCGCCCTTCTCTTTTAATCTTTTAAGTGGACGACATTTACTTTAAAAAATTTTGGTTTTTTGATTTTAGGTGTTCTTATGGGTTTTTCGCCAGATTCTATTTTTTCAAGTATCTTCTTAATCTCTTCTGTTTTATAAACTCTATAGTTGCTTATAGGGTGTCTTAGGGCGGAAAGTTTACCATCTCTATCCCAATTGCGGAGAGTGAGCCTTGATACCCCCAACATTTCTGCTGCTTCTTTTATATTTATATATTGTTTGTCCATAACCATAGTATACATTAATAAACATTACTAAGCAAATTATTATTGTTTATTAATGTTTATCTTTTTGTATTTCAAAAAAGCTATATAAAACTATATATTTTAAAATTACTAATTTATAATTAATTTTTACTAAATATGATAAAAAATTAAGAAATTCTCATAAACGGTTACTTTTTATTTGTCTATTTTTTAAAAAAATCATAATTTTATAAACTTTCTGAATTATTCTAGATAAATTTTTATTTTAAAGATAACTTTTCTAAATTTTTAATAAAAACTAAATTTGATTTTAAATATTAGAAAATCAGAGTTATTAACAGTTTTTGTTTCTAAATATAGTGTTTTTTTATGATATAATTTAGGTAATAAATGAGCTACAGATAATTTTTTTAAGAAAAAAATATTTTGATAAAAATAAAAAATAAATTAATAAATCCCGTTAGAGGTCGCGAGGGCTCGCAGCGAGCCTCTACCTCTAACGGGATAAAACTGCCAGATAAAATACCCCCTAATGTGGGAAGATTTTTTAGTAGGATAAAATTAAAATTAGAGATGAAAATAAAATTAAGAAAATTAACAAATAAAAAAGAAGAAAATAAAAAAATGCAAAATATTATACAAAAATTAAATAGAGAAATAAAAAAGAATTTTTCTTTTATTAAACAAATTAGAAAAATAAAAATGATTCAAGTTGTTTCTTTTATTTTAATTTTTTCTTTTATTTCTTTTTCTTATAATCCTAATTTAGCTATTGCAGCAGATGTGACTCCTCCAACTCCATCTGCACCGACTTCTACTGCTCAAACATTAAAAAGTGGAGCAACTTCAACTTCAACGATAGAGTCCAACGAAGCAGGTAATATTTATTTAGTAAAAAATGGAGCCGTACCAACAGGAGCACAATCAGCTAGTGCTAATTTAACCAATCTTGTTCTTTCTGGAACACCATCTAATTATACTTTTTCGGCTGGAACTTATAATTACAATGGAGTAACAGTACCGGATACTACATCTAGTGTTACAGTGACACCGACTGGTGCAGGAGTAATTACAGTTAATGGAGTAACTGTTGCTACAGGGGTTGCTTCAGGATCTATCGCTTTAACTGCTGGAGTAGAAAGTGCCATTGATATAGTAGCGACAGAAACAGATAAGTCACCAAAAATTTATACGATAAGAGTGACAAGGGCAGCAGCATTATCTATTGGTCTAAGTTATCAAGGTGGTAAGATTTTTTATTTGGATGGTGTGGGTGGTGGTTTAATCGCATCGCTTGATAATCAAAGTACTTTTATTAATTGGGGTTGTGCTAGTTATACTGTTCCTGGAGCCGATGGTACAGCAATAGGGACAGGATATCAAAATACACTTGATATAGTTGCAGCAGGATGTGGTGGAGCTGCTGCTCTTGCTCGAGCATATACAGGAGGAGGTTATTCTGATTGGTATTTACCAAGTCAAGATGAGCTAGTTGCTCTTTATCCATACAAAGTTACTGTTGGTGGTACTTGGAATGGTACACAAACTACTGTTTTATGGTCTTCATCAGAACATGCAGATAATCGTTATGTTAAAATTGTTAATTTTAATAATGGTAATTTAAGTGCTATGCTTAAAACTGATTCTAGTAATGTCCGTGCTATTCGAAATATTTCAGCACCAACGACACCTACTCAAGCAACACCAACATTTAGTATATCTGGAGGTGCGGTAGCGGTGGGTACAACAATAACTATTACATCTGCTGGAGCTGATGCTATTTATTACACAACTGATGGAAATACTCCTACGACATCATCAACAAATCAAGCGACGACACCTCTTGTTATTAATTCATCTGTAACAGTAAAAGCTCTTGCAGTAAAATCAGGATATAATAATGCGGCTGGAAGTGCTATTTATACTACAATTTTTAATTGGAATAATGCTGTTCAAGCAGATTTAGATACAATTGTTTCTAATAATGAAGCTTTCGTTGGTAAATCTTCTGCTGTAGCAGGTACTCCATATACAGTAGATATACCAGCAGGTCCAGTCAATGGAGTATATGACATAGTTGCAGTTGATGGATTTTCAAATGTATCAAACCCACTTGCTGGTTGGTTAACAATTGATAATACTGCTCCAATAAATCAAGATACAGTTTTTGCTACAAGTGTTTCTAAACAAGGTGGAGCTAGTACAACTATTGTAAGTTCAGGAGATACTACAAACAATGTTTGGTTTGCTCCATCTGGAACAGTTTCATTTAGTGCTGGTGCAACTATGACAAAAGCTGCAAATGGTGTAGCAACTTCTATTCTTGCTCCAGCAACTGCAGGGGATTATAAATTATTTGTGTTAGATTCAGCAGGGAATATTTCTACTGCTTCTACTGCAACACTCAAAGTAGATAATACTTTACCGACTTCTACTGTAACAGCAATTTGTACTACGGGAGGAAATGGATGTACTACTCCCGGACAAGCATTAAGCCCACAAGAAATATATAGTGTGCAATCAATTTCAGGAACTGCGACAGATAATGTAGGTGGTTCAGGAATTGGTTCTGTTAAAATTTCTATAAAAGATACAGATGTATCTGTCGCCAAATGGTATAGTGGGACATCTTTTACAGATGTTACAGAAACATATATTACTACTACAGGTACAAATACTTGGAGTTTTAATTCTTCAACAGTACCATTAGTGATAGATCATACTTATTTAGTTCATATCAAATCTATAGATAGTGCATTAAATGAAGAGAGCCCTGTTCAAGCTCTTTCATTTAAATTTGTAAATTCTCCTCCAGTAGTTTCTAATGTGACAGCTTCTATGGCTTTAAGTGGAGTAGTGACAGTTGGATATGATGTCACAGATGTTGAATCAACGCAGACTACAAATTCTTTATTTTATACAATTGGAGCTACGCTTAATGGAACAATAACAAGTGGAGCAACATCACTTACAGTTTCTGATGCGACACTTTTTGGAGCTTCTGGAACTATTTTGATAGATGATGAGATGATATCTTATGCAAGTAAGTCGGGAAATATTTTACAGACTCTTACAAGAGGAGCAAATAGTACTACAGCATTTGCACATACTACAGGAGCTTTAATTTATTTAAATGCAGCTTCTGCTACAGGTACTGGTATTGGATTGTCTAATAAAGGAACTGGAAAAGTAATAACTTGGACAGCTAGAACAGATGCAGATGGATATGAAAATGCAACTGAAACAATTAAGGTTGTTGCGAATGATGGATCTGCTGGATCTATGATAGGGTCACTCGCTTCTTCTGCATTTATTTTTGATGCAAAGAAACCTACTGCGGTAGTCACATTTGATGCTGGAAGTGCAGGTGTGGTAGATAGTGCAACTATTACCATCCCAATGCCAACAGATATTTCAGCGGTAGAATATTTAATTACTGATGGTGCTTCAGAGGCAGATGGAACGACGAGTGGATGGACAAGTATTACGACTAGCACGACTATACCTTGGACATTTGATTCTGGTATTGAAATAAAGAATTTAAAATATCAATATAGAGATGCTTATGGAAACACGACAACAGAAACTATAACATCTACTTTGTCTCCAATTCTTGCAAGTTCATTTTTAGTGCAAGATACTTCTAACATAACTATTCCATCTTATGATATGTATATCGGGTGGAAAGCATTAGTAGATACTACAGGTTTCTCTTCTTATAAATTAGAATATGCGACATCTACTAATAATGTGACTTATGGATCTTATTCACCAGTTGGTGATGGAATGTCTAATCCTGTCACAAATTATTATGTTCATAGAAATTTGGATTCTACAAAGTTTTATAGATATCGTCTTGGAGTAACAGGAACTGATGGAAATACTTCTATTCGTGCAGGATCATTTACTACAGCTAAACCAGATGGAGTTCAAAATTATGGTGAAGGAGGAGGTGGAAGTGTGGCTACTGCATCAAAAGTAGAAAATGTTGTTCCAACGCAAAATGCTACAACTAAAGATGTCACTGTTACTTATAGATTGACAGATACTTCTTTGGCTCAAAAAGTTAGTGTTTCTTATCAAGCTCGAGTATTTTATAATATAGGAATTACTTTACCATCTAATGCATATTCTGGAGGAAATCTTACAGTATCTGATGCGTCTAAGTTAAAAGATTCTGGATATATTCAAATAAATAATGAAGTAATACAGTATACAGGTAAGACTGGAAATATTTTGACTGGTCTTACTCGTGGTACATGGCCTACAGCACCTCGTGCAACAAGACAGAATCTTACATTCTTTGCTGGTACTCCGGTATGGGTGATGGCGACTACGACGACACCTACAGCTATCACAAATACTACAATATCTACAGGACAAGATGGATCAATAACATGGTCTACATATGGTGAACCTTCTCTCGCGGGAAGTTCATATACTAACGTTGGAATAAGAGTGTTAGTTCACGACAATCAAGATCCTGGAGTTGGTCCTATTTCAAGTCAAAATGACTATTCAGAAAATGGAATATTAAATACTTTTGATTTAACTGTACCGACTATTACGTTTGATGCAACAAGTTCTACTGGAGCTGAAAGTGTAACCTCTGTAAACTTTGGATTAACTCTTGCTAGAGCGTATCCAGTTAATTCTACCGTCAACTATACAGTCACTGGTACAGCTACCGGAGGCGGAGTAGACTATACTCTTGCAAATGGAACTGCAACAATTACTGCTGGAAGTACAACTACTAATATCACAGCAACAATTGTTAATGATATTATTTATGAATCAAGTGAGACAATAATAGTTACAATTTCAAGTCCAACAAACGCAATATTGGGAGCTAATACAGTTCATACATATACAATCACAGACAATGACACTGTTTCAACAATTGCATTTAATACAACTTCATCTAACGGCCTAGAAAGTGTAACGGCAGTAACTATTCCAGTTACTATTTCAGCAGTTTCAGGAGCAGATACAACCGTTGATTATACAGTTACTGGTACAGCCACAGGAAGTGGAGCAGACTATACATTAGCAAATGGAACTGCAACAATTACAGCAGGAAGTACTACTACAAATATTTCTTTAGTTATTGTAGACGATGCTATTAATGAACTTAATGAAACAATTATTGTTACATTATCTAATCCAAGTGGTGCAACTCTCGGAACAAATACAGCTCATACTTATACAATCACAGACAACGATACTGCATCAACAATTGCATTCACTGCAGCAACATTAAATGGTTTAGAAAGTGTAACAGCAGTAACTATTCCAGTTTCTCTTTCTCTTGCTTCATATCAAGATATTACTGTTAACTATGCAGTCACAGGTGGAACAGCCACTGGAAGTGGAACAGACTATACTCTTGCATCAGGGGTAGCAACAATTACTGCAGGACAAACTACAACAAATATTTCAGTAACGGTTGTAAATGATTCTTTGCAAGAATCTAGCGAAACTATTATTGTAACTTTAGCTACTCCTTCAAATGCAACTTTGGGAACAAATACAGCTCATACATATACAATTACCGATGATGATAGTACTCCAACAATTGCATTTACCACAACCTCAGGAATTGGAGCAGAAAGCGTAACTCCAGTAAGTATTGGAGTAACTCTTTCAGCAGTTTCTGGATTAGATACAACTGTTGCCTATACTCTAACAGGTACAGCCACAGGAAGTGGAACAGACTATACATTAGCAAGTGGAACAGCAACAATTACAGCTGGACAAACCACTACAAGTATTTCTCTGGTTATTATAGACGATATACTTAGTGAAGTTAGCGAAACTGCTATCTTAACATTATCCAGTTCAACTAATTCAACTCTCGGAGTTAACACAACTTATACCTATACAATTACAGACAACGACACTGATCCTACAGTAGCATTCACGGCAGCTTCTTCAAATGGATTAGAAAGTGTAACTCCAGTAAATCTTGAAGTTTCTATAGCAGCAGCTTCTTCTAAAAACATAACAGTTGGTTATGCAGTTACCGGAGGTACTGCAACTTCAGGTGTTGACTATATTCTTGCTTCAGGAACAGCAACAATTACTGCAGGACAAACTACAACAAATATTTCACTCACTGTCATAAATGATACTCTTAAGGAATCAAATGAAACTGTAATTGTAACTTTATCTACTCCTTCAAATGCAACTTTGGGAACAAATACAGCTCATACTTATACCATTACAGATAATGACACTTTTCCAACATTAAGTTTCAACGCTACAACAAGTCAAAGTAATGAAGACGTTAACACTGTAGATATTCCTGTATCTATTACATCTATATATCCAGAAAATGTAACTTTCTCTTATGCTGTTACAAGTGGTACAGCTACAGGTGGATCAGTTGATTATTTACTAGAAAATGGAACAGGTACAATTACAGCAGGTCAAACATCTACAAATATTCATATAACTGTTTTTGATGATGAGATTTCTGAAAATACAGAAACAATCGTAATAACTATTTCAAATCCAACGAATGCTACTCTTGGAGCTAATACAATTCATGCTTACTCTATCTTAGATAATGAAATAGCTGTTACAGCAGCAAGTGGTAGTAATATTAAATCAACAAGTGCTCGTATTGTTTGGACGACAGCTGATTACACTGATAGTACTATAGAATATGGTACAGTAGCTCCTCCTGGTACAGAAGGGTCTTTGCCATATACTTTGTCTAAGTCAAATTCAGAGAAAGTATTATCTCATAATATTTATTTAGGAAATTTAACTCCTTCTACAACTTATTATTATAAATTAACTTCAGTTAATTTAGCAGAAGAAACAACAATTTACGAATCAGAATTTACAACTACTCCTGGACCTATTATTAGTAATGTTACATCAAGTGGTGCTACTGATATAGGAGTTGTTATCACTTGGACTTCAAATATTCCTACAACATCTTATGTTAGTTATTCTACTGATGTAGACTTAGCAAGTCCTACATTATCTTCTGTTTCAGAAGAATTAGTTACCGAACATACTGTTACTTTAACAGGATTAAATTCTGATAGCACTTATTATTATTTAGTGTATGGAGTAGATGCAGATACAAATGTAGGTGAAGATGCAAATGGTGGCAGTTATTATAATTTTGCAACAGGGGCAGATCAAACAGCTCCCGTGATTACAGGAGAGATTACTACACCTATCATTACTGCGACTCAAGCTGCTATTTTATGGACAACTAATGAAGTTGCAAATGGTAAGGTTATGTATGGAACAAGTGCTGATACTTATGATGATGAAACAGATTTGATATCAACACCATTATTAAATCACATAGCGATCATTAGTGATTTAACAGCTACGACAAAATATTATTATGTAGTTGTGTCAGCTGATGCAAACGGTAATACCGTAACATCTGATGAAAAAGAATTAACAACAGCTGAAGTTGAGCAAGTAATTGTAAGTAGCGGTGGAGGTGGTGGAGGTGGAATTATTGGTGTTGCTCAAGAAATTTATAATCTTTTGCTTGCTGAGAATCAAAAATATATAGCTAAATTTGGTAGTGATACTAATATCCCGGTTATTACAAATATTAAAGTTGATAGTATTACTGCTTTTGGTGCAATTATTTCGTATGAAACAAGTGAAGATACAATATCATTTATTGAATATGGTAAAGATACAGATTACGGTTTTATAGCAGCAGATAAAAATTGGTCAAAAAATCATATAATAAAGGTGAAAGGATTAAATTTAGGTACAGAATATGATTTTAAAATTAGTGCAATGGATAGAACAAATGATTTTGGTTTTTCTGATAATCAGACCTTCACCACTAAATTCTTAAGTGAAGATCTTGCTGAATTAAAAAAGATAGAAAACATAGAACAATTCCAAGCAGAAATAGAAGCAACGATAGAATCAATACTTCCATCTCTTGTTCCACCATTTATTGATAAACCAGTCGTATCTGATATTACAGAGAGTAGTGCAACAGTAACATTCCGTACAAACATTAAATCTTACCCAGTATTAAGTTATACAACTGATGCTAATTATGATAAAACAAAGACTAATCCATATGATGGAGAAATGTCAGATACTTCAGAAAAAAGTGTTTCTCATACAATGTCTCTTATTGGATTAAAATCTAATACAAAATATCACGTAATGGCAAAAGCATATTCCTTACCTCAAGTTATTGGTAAATCGGAAGACTTTACATTTATAACAGCTGCTTCAAAGATTCAGGGATCTATTGTTGATGTTAAGAAAGATATGTTTACAGTTATGTGGACTACAGATGAACCTACTTCTTCTATTATTGAATACAAAAATATGAAAACTGGAAGAATTTCTCGTACTATTGATGATGTTCAAAATAATTCTCATTCAGTAAGAATTGAAAATCTTTCTCCTGGAACTTCTTATCAGGTTAATATTTCAGGTATTAACCAAAAAGGTAATACAGTAGAAAGTGGTTCTTCGTTAAATGTTAAGACATCTACCGACAATACTGCACCAGAAATTTTTAATTTGAAAGTAAATAGTACTCTTCTTTCTGGACGAACAGATAAAGTTCAAACAATAATTTCTTGGCAGACTGATGAACCTTCGACTTCTTCTGTTTATTATGAAGAAGGTTCTGGGTCTTTAGAAAAAGCACTTTCGAACAAACAAGAGGAAGTAGAATTTACAAAAAATCACGTTGTTATATTGGCTTCTCTTAAACCAGGAACTGTTTATAGATTTACAGTAGAATCGATGGATGATGCAAACAATGTATCTAAACCACCAATTCGTACAATAATTACTCCTAAAAAGATAGAATCAATCGTTGATGTTATATTTAAAAACTTTAATGAAACATTTAATTTTATAAATAATGTTAGATAGAGTTAAATTATAAAAAATATTAATCTTTTAAAGATTATTACTTCATATGTTATAATCAAATTATTGTTATGAATGTTAAGCAAAATGTAAGAAAAATCTTATTAATTGATAGTAATGAAATATTACGTATCTATTTCCGTGATATATTTTGGATACACGGTAATAATAATCTCTATGAAGTTGAGGTTGTTTCTTCTTTCGAAGAAGCAGAAAAAAAATTAGAATATAAGGATTCTAAACCTGATATTATTTTTTTGGATGTAGTAATGTCAATTAAAGGAGCTAAAAATAGTATTGAAAATGAAATAAATCGATCTGTATCTTTTATTAAAAAAATAAAGAATGATAAAACTTTATCAGATATAAAGATAATTATTTATTCTGACCAGAAAGAAAAAGCAATAAAGGATAAAGTTGCTGAATTAGGCATTGAAGGTTATTTGATAAAAGGAGAATTAATGCCAAAAGAGATAATAAAATTTGTTGATAAAATTTATGAGTGAAATAATAAAAACTGAAAATTTAAATTTATGGTATGACAAGGGGAAACCAACAGAGGTTCATTCTCTTAAGGATGTAAATATAAGCATAGACAAAGGTGACTATGTATCTTTTTTCGGACCATCTGGTTGTGGTAAAACCAGTATACTTTATGCTATTTCTGGTATTGATCGTTTTCAAGAAGGAAAGGTTTTTATCAATAATCGTGATATATCAGGACTTACAAATCAAGAACTCGCAATTTTTAGACAGACTGGTATAGGTATTGTTTTTCAGCAGTTTAATCTAGTACCATCTCTGACTGTTTTAAAAAATGTTGCTTTGCCGATGCTTTTTGTGGGTATCTCTTCTGAGAAAGCTGATATTGAAGCACGTAAACTTATTGAAAGATTAGATATTCTTGATTATATTGATCGTTATCCTTTTGAACTTTCTGGTGGACAACAACAAAGAGTTGGTATTGCTCGCGCACTTGCGAATGACCCACCTATAATTATAGCCGACGAGCCATTAGGAAACCTTGATTCTGTTAATGCAAAAAAAGTATTAAATTTCTTGAAAGAATTAAATGAAAAAGATGGACGAACTGTGATAATGGTTACACACGAAGCTTGGAGTTTGCGTGACGTTAAAACTATTTTTCATATGAAAGATAGTGCTGTTACTGATATTCAAAAAGTAAAAAATACTACTACAGCTGATTCAATATCTAAACATCTAAATGAACAACTTTCTTATATGTCCTCATCTGATGATAAAAAAGAAGAATATCCTGAAGAGAAAATATCAGCTCGTATTTTAGCCAACTTTTTACTCCGTGGATATTCTATGGATGAGATTAGACGTTTTGAATCTTTTGTAAATCAAAGATTTGAAAATAAAATAGATAAAAAAGAATTTCATAAATTTGCTAATATGCCATTTAAAGATGGTGGTGTTGGTCTTTGGAAGAAAAAAGCTGAAAGAGTGACACAATATTTAGAAGAAATTTTGGAAGAAAAAAAGAACGTTGAACATATATATGGTGTTTTAGAGAAAAATCCAGAAATGTCTATTTTTGATGAAATCCTCAGCATACGTAATTGGGTATTGGAAGGTTATACTGGTAAAATAACACCAACTCAAGCGGCAGCACTTGATCAAGTTATTTCTGATAGAATTAGGAATTTTATTCCAGCAGATAAAGTTGTTGAATTATTAGATCTTTCAAAAAATAAATTTGGTGTTGGTCTATCTTTCCGTGCTGCTCAAACAATATCTGAAAAATTAGAATTATTGTTTAGTGAAGATAATACAGAAATTAATACTGAAACTGATAGCAAAGATTTTGAAAAAAAGTTATAATAGTTTAGTGATGTCTGATAAGAAATTAAAAATAATTGAATTATTGTCTCTTTCTCTTAGAACTTTTCGTATAAAACCCCAAAGAGCTATTTTGACTATTTTAGGTATGTCTGTCGGTATAGCGACAGTTCTTTTGTTGGTTTCTCTTGGTTATGGTCTTCAATATATTTTGATTGGTAAGCTTATGACCACAGAAGATTCATTAATAACTATGGAGATTTCTTATCCATCAGAAAGTAATGCTTTAATTAAAAAGCCATTATTAGACGAAATAAGAACATATGGAGACGTTGCAGAAGTTAGCCCGGTTGCTGAATTTCCTGGTGAAATAAGTAGAGAGGGAGGTTCTGGGCTTTTAGTTAATACAAGTATTGTTGAACCAGCTTATTTTAGATTATCTGGGTTGCTTCCCAATATTGGTAGTTTGCCTGGAGATCAAGAACAAGGTTTTGTGATATCTAGTCAAACATTAATACCACTTAATCTTGTTGGTGATGCTACTTCATTAGATAAACCTTTTAATTTTAAAGTTTTTTATCAGGATGATAAAAATAATACTTTTGAAGAAACAAATTCTTTAGCTCCGATAAAAATAAAAGGTATTATTAGTGATGAATCAATGCCACCAACCACTATAGTTTTTGCAAAATCTTTTTCTCAAGAACCACCTTTTTATAGGAAAGCTCTTGTGAAAGCAAAAAGTATTGATGTGCTGGAAGCGCTTCGTGATAAATTTTTAAGTGAAGGTTTTTTAGTTTCTGCTCGCATTGATCTTGTAACACAAGCTAGAAAAATCACAAATATTATAACTATTATTTTAGGTATTTTTGGAGTGACTGCATTGGTTGTCTCTGCAATTGGTATGTTTAATACAATGCTTGTCGGTTTCTTGGAACGTATTTACGAAGTTGGAATTTTAAAATCTATTGGAGCTACTGATTATGATGTACGTAACTTGTTTTTGGTTGAAGCATCACTAATGGGTATTTTAGGTGGTTTTGGGGGTATTATAATTGGTATTGGAGGGGGTAAAATTTTGAATTTTTTAGTTAGTGCTTTATCAATAAAATTTGGAGGTGGTTCGATTGATCTATTTCTTACACCATGGTGGTTTGTTTTTTTGATTTTGGCTTTTTCGGCTGTAATTGGTTTTATTTCTGGTTGGTGGCCAGCCCACAGAGCTGCTGGCTTGTCTCCAAAGGAAGCATTTACTAAAAAATAATTTTTATAATATATTTTATATATTTGTGTTATATTAAAACGATGGATCCCGTTAGAGATTAAATAGTTATTTTTTCGGGATTTATTTAAGTTAGCTCTTGTAACTAATTTTATTATTAAATATTAATTTAAGGTACGGAAATCTAAAGATTTCCTATCTCTAACGGGATGGATTTAAAACACATACGAAACTTTTCTATCATCGCACATATTGATCATGGTAAAAGTACTTTGGCGGATAGAATGTTAGAAATTACACATACTATTCCTGAGCGTAAAATGCGTGATCAAGTACTTGATTCTATGGATCTTGAACGTGAACGTGGAATTACTATTAAAATGCAACCAGTTAGGATGGTCTATCGACCAAAATTTCCAATTTCCAATTTCCAATTTCCAATCAATGATCCAATTTCTAATGAAAATTCTAAATTAAAAATTGAAAATTCAAATTCAGAATACATTCTGAATTTGATTGACACCCCAGGGCATATAGACTTTTCTTATGAAGTTTCTCGAGCATTAAAAGCAGTAGAGGGCTCTATTTTATTAGTTGATGCGACACAGGGAGTACAAGCTCAAACTCTTACTACACTTAATATGGCACGTGAGGGAGCCAAAGAAGGGGGCAAACAAATTATTCCAGTACTTTCAAAGATTGATTCACCACTTGCTCGAGTAGAAGAAGTAAAAAGGGAGGTTATAGAACTCTTAGGTTGTAATTCTGACGAAATATTGATGGTTTCTGGACGTACGGGTGAAGGAGTAGAAAATCTTTTAAATGAAATAATAAAACGTATTCCACCACCAGTTGAAAGTTATCCACAAGGTGATAATATTTTACGTGCTCTTGTTTTTGATTTTAAATATTCTAATCACAAAGGGGTTATAGTTTTTATTAGATTATTAGATGGAAAAGTAAAAAAGGGTGATAATTTACTTTTTTCAGTTTCAGGTGAAAAATTTTGTGCTCTGGAAGTTGGTACTTTTTCTCCAGAAGAAACACCAAGAGATTTTCTTTTTGCAGGAGATACGGGTTATATTGTTACAGGCATAAAAAGACCAGGTATTGCTTCTGTTGGAGATACTATTACAAAAGAAAAAAATCCATTACCTGCATTACCTGGATATATGCAACCAATGCCTGTTGTTTGGGCATCTGTTTTTCCAGAAGATGCTGATGATTTTTTAGAACTGAAATTATCTTTAGGAAAATTAAAATTATCTGATTCATCTTTTTCATACGAAGAAGAATCAAGTGGTTCACTAGGGCGAGGATTTAGATGTGGTTTTCTTGGAATGCTGCATTTAGAGATTATCACAGAAAGATTAAGACGAGAATTTAATTTAGAGCTTGTTATAACTACTCCATCTATTACTTATGAAGTATTATTGAGAAACCCTTCGACAGGCTCAGGGCAAGCTGGAAAAAGAGTAAAAATTTATTTTCCTTACTTTTTTCCTGAAGATGGAAATATAGATACAGTATTTGAACCTTGGGTAAAATTGAAAATAATTACTCCAATCAAATATATAGGCAATATTATGCAAATTCTTTTTGACCATGAAGCTGAAATTGGTGAGACAGATAATTTTGGCAATAATCGTTCTTCTGTATCTGTTAAAATGCCACTTCGTGAACTTATGCGTAATTTTTTCGATGAATTGAAAAGTGTTTCATCTGGATATGGATCTATTTCTTATGAAATAGATGAAATGCGTAAAGCAAATGTTACTAGACTTGATGTGTTAGTCGCTGAAGAAGTGGTTCCTGCATTTTGTAGAGTTGTTTCAAAAAAAAGGGCAGAAGAAGAAGCAGAAAAAATAGTTGAAAAATTACATGATATTTTACCAAGACAAATGTTTGTTACTAAAATTCAGGGTAAAGTGTTAGGACGCATAGTATCATCTCGTACATTGCAGGCATTTAGTAAAGATGTGACTCAACATATGTATGGTGGAGACGTTACTCGTAAAAATAAACTTCGAGATAAACAAAAGAAAGGAAAAAAGAAAATGAAAGAACGTGGAAAAGTGAATATTCCACATAGTGTATTTTTGAAAATGATGCGTGGAGGAAATGATTAATATTAATTTAAGCCCCTATTCAAAAGATTTCTGAGCCTTCGCCCTCGGGGACATAAGGACAGGGGACCAACACGACTCTTAAAATCTTTTAATAGTGGCTTAAATTTTACTTTATACTAAATATTGGAGAATAAAGTAAAATCATACTGATTATTATCAATATAACAAGCACTGACCAAATCATCTGGATTTTCTTTTGATGTTTTTTATTGAAAAACATGAGATAATAATAGCATATAATGAGAAATTTTCAAAAAAATGGAGAAAAGAAACATTTTATGCAATCAAAAATATTTTTGATATTTTTGTGTATTGTTATACTTGTTTTCTTTTTTAGTATGTTTAGTTTTGTTGATAAAATGAGAGATACTCAAAAAAATAAAGATATAATAAAAGATAAAATTGCAGAATTGGAAAAATCAAAACAAACATTTAATTCTGAAATTACTAAATTAAAAACAGAAGAAGGAATAGAAGAAAATATAAGAGAAAAATTTGGTGTAGTAAAAGAAGGTGAGAATTTAATGATGGTTGTAGATGATAAAAATCCACTAGTAGAAGAAAAAGAAGAAAATAATAAAGATTTTTGGTCTATTATAAAAAGTTGGCTTAAATAATATGTAATGTTATAATTATCTATATGAATCCCGTTAGAAATTCACTTAACGGGAGTCGAAAATATATTAAAAATTAATTTTAAATTTCTAACGGGATGAAAATAGCATTTTTTAGTGTTTTAAAAGAATATCAAGAATTTTTTAATAATTCATTTTCAAAAGATGAAGTTTTTTGTTTTGAAGAAAAATTAACTAAAGAAAAATTGAACCAAATAAAAGATTTTGAAGTTGTTTCTGTTTTCGTAGATTCGATAGTAGATAAAGATATTATTGATAATTTATCTAATTTAAAATTTATTACTACTCGTTCGACTGGATTTGATCATGTTGATTATCAATATGCAAAAAGTAAGGGAATAGCATTTTCTAATGTTCCAGTGTATGGCTCTAGTACTGTAGCTGAATTTACTTTTGCTTTGATATTAAATCTTTCTAGAAAAATTAGTGAAGCTCTAAGACAATTGAAAGAAGGAGGTATTTTTGAAGCATTAAAAAACATACAAGGTTTTGATTTAGATGGTAAAATTATTGGAGTCATTGGTACTGGTAAAATAGGTAAGAATGTAATACGTATTGCTAAAGCTTTTAATATGAAAGTTTTAGCTTATGATTTATATCCAGATTTAAATTTTGCGAAAGAAAATAATTTTGAATATAAAGATTTTAATGAAGTGATATCTGTATCTGATATTATTACGTTGCATACTCCTTCTACAAAAGAAAATTATCATCTTATAAATAAAGAAAGTATTTCAAAAATGAAAAAAGGTGTTTATATCATAAACACTGCCCGTGGTGAACTTATAAATACAGAAGACCTGATATTGGGAGTAAAAGAAGGTATTGTGGGTGGTGTAGGATTAGACGTATTGGAAGGTGAGCGTGATTTTAAAAAAGGAGACAAGATTGCTTTTTTTGAAATACCTAATGTTATAGTCACACCACATATAGCTTTTTATTCGAAAGAAGCGGTAGATAGAATAGCTGAAACCACGGTTGATAATATAAAAGGTTTTATGTCTGGTAATTTACAGAATTTAGTAAAATAAAAAATGAGTGAAAGATTTATAAAAAATTTTGATGAATTAGCTACGACTCCAAATCGTAAAATAACATTAGAGATAATGGAATCTGGGTTAAATGCTATTAATACAGCGAAAGTTATTGAATCTTCTATAAATCTCGTAGGAAAAAATTTATTTATAAAAGAAAAAAGTTTTAATTTATCTCAATATAAAAAAATAAAAGTAATTGGTTTTGGTAAATCTTCTTGTGACGGTGCACTGGCCTTAGAGAAAATTTTAGGACCTAAAATAAGTGAAGGTGCTGTTATAGGACTTTCGAAGGTTCCATGTAAATATATAGAAACATTTGCTGGTACACATCCAAAACCATCATTGGTGAATGTAGAAGCTAGTAAAAAAATATATGAAATAGTAAAGGGTTCAACAGAGGATGATCTTATAATTGTTATCGTTTCAGGTGGTGGTTCTGCTCTTCTTTGTTATCCAGAAAGTGAATGTACACAAGGTATAAAACTTTATGATCAATTCTTGAAATGTGGGAAAACAATATCTGAAATTAATACAGTTAGAAAACATATATCTTCCCTAAAGGGTGGTGGATTAGCTGAATTAGCATATGGAGCAACGGTTATTGGTCTTATTTTTTCAGATGTACCAGGAGATGTATTTGAAGATGTCGCTTCTGGTCCAACATATAAAGATAGATCTACCATAAATGATGCTAAACAAATTATATTAAATAATAATTTAGGAGAGTTTGATTTAATTGAAACTACAAAAGAAGATAAATATTTTGAAAAAGTTTATAATTTTGTTCTTGTTTCAAACAGGACTGCCGTAAAAGCTATGGAAAAGAAGGCAAAAGAATTTGATTTAAATGTGAATGTTGCTTCAGTTAATCTATATGATGATATAGATAAAGTACTTGAAAAATTATTTGTAGTTCAAAAAGAAAATTTTATAGTTTTAGCTGCGGGAGAACCTCGTATAATAGTCACAAAAGATGGAGGAAAGGGAGGTAGGAATTTACATATGGCGCTTCGAGCAATCAAAAAGAAGATTATTGAAAAAGATTCTGTATTTATATCTTTTGCTTCTGATGGTATGGATAATAGTATTGCCGCAGGAGCAATTGTAGATAAAAATACAATAGAAAAAATAGAGAAATTAGGTTTAAATATTGGTGATTATTTAGATCGTTTTGATTCTTATAATATATTTGAAAAGTCAGGTGATTTAATAATGACAGGTCCTACAGGTGCAAACGTTTCAGATTTGATGATTCTTTTAACAAAAAAAGATGGAAAATAAAATTACGAAAATTATTGCAGAAGAAATAAAAGATTCGCGTGGTAATCCGACTATTAAAGTTACAGTATTTGCTTGCCCGCCTTTGGAGGGTGCAGAATATGTATTTGATAGTTTTTCTGTACCTTCTGGTGCATCTACTGGAGCCCATGAAGCACATGAGTTAAGAGACCCCGAACCAGAGCAAGCTCGGTACGGGGCAGGTGATAATGGAAAAGGTGGTATGAAGAAGGCTATTTGGAATGTAGAAAATATTATTGCACCAGCTTTAATTGGTAAAGATATTTTAAATCAAAAAGAAATTGATAGAATAATGATTGAATTAGATGGAACTGCCAATAAAGATAATTTAGGAGGTAACTCTATGATAGGTGTAAGTATTGCTTGTGCAAAGACAGCTGCGAAAGTGTCTAATGTGGAAATATTTGAACATTTACGTACTTTAATGGAGATAAAACCATCCCTTCGACTAGGCTCAGGGCAAGCTAAGAGGATTCCACATCTTTATATGAATTTGATAAATGGAGGAAAGCATGTCCTTCGACAAGGCTCAGGGCAAGCAAAGAATGATTTAGTTTTTCAGGAATATCACGTTGTCCCAAATACAGAAGATGCAGTAGAAGCAGTTGAAATTGGAATTAAAATACAAAATTCTCTTAAAGAAATAATTTTAAAAGAACTAGGAGAAGAGTCTCTTGTATTAGGTGATGAAGGAGGTTTTGCTCCTAAGATAAGTGATATTAGAAAACCACTTGAATATTTAAGTAAAGCAATAAAAGAAAATAATTTAGAAGATAAAGTTAGGCTCGCGCTCGATGTAGCTAGTTCTTCTTTTTATAAAGATGGAAAATATAAAGTTGATGGTAAAGACCCCAAAGGAAAGCAAGCTTCCTACGGGGCAGGAATTTCAAAAGAAGAATTAATGGATATTTATAATTCTTTAATTACAGAATTTAATTTACTTTCTATTGAAGATCCATTTGATGAAGAAGATTTTGAAAGCTTTAGAAAATTAAAAGAAAATCAAAATAATTTAATAGTGGTAGGAGATGATTTAACTGTGACAAATAAAGTTCTTTTAAAAGAAGCAATTGAGAAAAATAGTATAAATGCAATGATTATAAAACCAAACCAAATAGGCACTTTGACAGAGACACTTGAAACGATGCAATTGGCTCGCTTAAATGGTGTAGAGCTCATAGTCAGCCACAGGAGTGGAGAAACTGAGGATAGTTTTATAGCTGATTTAGCATATGCTTTTGGATGTTTTGGTCTTAAATCAGGGGCTCCAGAAAAATCTGAAAGAAAAGTAAAATATGATAGGTTAATAAAAATTTCTAAAATATAGATTTTGTAAAATATGCTATAATATCTTTATATATACTAAAAAGTATTGATTATTAATAATATAAAATTTAGTGATTATGGTAGAAGAAAAAAAGGATGTTTTTGTTAAATGGTTTAATGAAGTAGGTATTGATGATGTTCCATCTGTGGGAGGTAAAAATGCTGCATTAGGAGAAATGTATTCTAATCTCGTACCACTTGGGGTGAATGTACCAGATGGTTTTGCTTTAACAGCAGATGCATATCGTCATTTTTTTAAAAAAACAGGATTGGATGAAAAAATAAAAGAAATTCTTTCTGATTTAAATACTCGTGATCTTAGAAATCTTCAAGTTCGTGCAAAAAAAGTTCGTGAAGCTATTTTAAAAGCTAAATTGCCACAAGATTTACAAGATGCAGTGACTAAATCTTATGCAGAACTTGGAAAAAAATATGGTAAAAATAGTGATGTCGCAGTGCGTTCTTCTGCAACAGCAGAAGATCTTCCGGGGGCTTCTTTTGCAGGCCAGCAAGAGACTTATTTAAACATACACGGTATTGAAAACATACTTATAGCAACAAAGAAATGTATCGCTTCTTTATTTACAGATAGAGCTGTTTCTTACAGAGCAGATAAAGGATTCTCACATTTTGATGCTGCTTTGTCTGTGGGGGTACAACGTATGGTGCGTTCTGACCTCTCTTCTTCTGGTGTAGCATTTACCATAGATACAGAGACAGGTTTTGATAAAGTTATTTTAATAAATGGTATTTATGGTTTAGGAGAATTTATTGTGCAGGGGAAAGTTATTCCAGATGAATTTATTGTTTTTAAACCAACATTGGAAAATGGAAGTAAAAATCCAATAATTGGTAAGAATATTGGTAAGAAAAATATTAAACTTGTCTATGCGAAAGATGGTACAAAAGAAGCGAAAGTTTCTGTAGAAGAACAACAAAAATTTTGTATTACAAACGAAGAAGCTGTAAAACTTGCAAAATGGTGTTTACAAATAGAAAAATATTTTTCTAAAAAACACAATCGTTATCAACCGATGGATATAGAATGGGCTAAAGATGGAAAGACAGGTGAGCTTTTTATTGTGCAAGCACGTCCTGAGACAGTTGTATCTGGGCAAGACAGAAATGTATTAAGAGAATATAAATTGCAAAAAACGAGCAAAGTTTTGGTGAGTGGTATTGCTGTCGGTTCTAAAATAGGAAGTGGAAAAGTTCGTGTTTTATCTAGTGCAAAAAATATTTCTTTATTCAAAAAAGGAGAAGTTTTGGTTACAGAGATTACTGATCCAGACTGGGAGCCTATAATGAAGATAGCAAGTGCTATTATTACAGATAAAGGTGGACGTACATCCCATGCCGCAATAGTTTCTCGCGAACTTGGTATTCCTTGTATTGTTGGATCAAATAATGCTACAAAAGTATTAAAAAATGGACAAGATGTTACGGTAGACTCTTCAGGGGGACAAGTTGGTAATGTATATACTGGAATATTGCCATTTAAAATACTAGAACATAGACTAGATGCACTACCTAAAATAGATACAAAGATAATGGTAAATATTGGTTCTCCAGATGAAGCATTTAAGAGTTGTCATCTTCCAGCGCAAGGAGTGGGCTTGGGAAGATTAGAATTTATTATTGCTTCTCATATTCGTATTCATCCAAATGCTTTAATTAATTATAAAAAATTAAATAGAGGGGAGAAGACTCCTGCAATAGTAAAATTACTTAAAGAAATTGATAACATCACTTATGCATATAAAGATAAGACTCAGTTTTATGTTGACGAGCTTGCACTTGGAATAGCAAAGATTGGTGCTACTTTTTATCCAGAAAAAGTTATTATTCGTCTCTCAGATTTTAAAACGAATGAATATCGTACGCTTATCGGTGGAGATATGTATGAGCCACACGAAGAGAATCCAATGCTGGGATGGCGTGGTGCATCTCGATATTATGATCCTAAATTTAAAGATGCTTTCGGTCTTGAATGTAAGGCTATGAAAATGGTACGTGAAGATATGGGCCTCACGAATGTCATTCCGATGGTTCCATTTTGTAGAACTCCAGAAGAAGGAAAAAAGGTGATAGATGTGATGAAAGAATATGGTTTGGATCGTACAAAAGATAAGAATTTAAAAGTATATGTTATGTGTGAAATTCCTTCAAACATTCTTTTGGCAGATGAATTTCTTGAAATATTTGATGGTATGTCTATTGGTTCAAATGATTTGACCCAGCTTACTTTGGGGCTAGATAGAGATTCTGGAATAGTGACTCACATATCAAATGAAAATAATCCTGCTGTTAAAAAGCTAGTAGCAGAAATTATTCATAAATGTAAAGAAAAAGGGAAGTATATAGGTATTTGTGGGCAAGCTCCATCTGACTATCCAGAATTTGCTAAATTCCTTGTAGATGAAGGTATAGAGAGCATGTCACTTAATCCTGATACTGTCATTAAAATTATTATGGCTTTAGGTGAAAAAAAAGTATAATATAAATGTACTTGTCCTGTTAGAAATTCAACAGGTATGTTATAATGATAAAAATTATTAATTTAAAATTTCTAATAGGATGCTTATAATATCTCAAACAATATTTTATATAGTAGCTTCAGTCGCAATGATCGTTGTTCTTGTGATGTTTGTTATTGTGATATATTATTTTATAGGTATTTTAAAAAATACCCGTAGTATTTCTGATGATATTGTAAATACTTATACAAAAACTAAAAAAAATATAAAGAAGATTATTAATTCAATAAAAATATGAGTCCCGTTAGAAATTTACAAAACGGGGATAAAATTATAAAAATAACATAAATCAACTATCTTTATATATAAATAATATATGTACGAATGGTATGATTTCTAAACGGGATGAAAAAACAAATAAAAAAAGAAGAAAAAAGTAGTAAGTTTTTGAGTGGAGCATTGATAGGTGCAGCACTTGGTGTAGCAGCAGGACTTTTTGCAACATCAAAAAAAGGAAAAGAAATTACAAAAGAAGTAAAAAATAAATCAGTAGAATTTTATAAATATATTGCTCCACAAATAAAGAAAGCAAAAGAGATGGGGGAGCAAGAATATAAAGCTTTTATAAATAAAGCATTAGTTAGTTATAATAAAAATAAGAAATTCAGTAAAGAAGACTTAGAAAATCTAAAAAAAGAAGTCCACGCATCTTGGAAACATCTAAAAAAGAATTTTTAGAAATCTAGCTTAGACTTGCGGAAGCAAGACTTCCGCAAATATTGCGGGATTAGTTTAGTGGCAGAATGAGTCCTTCCCAAGGATTAGACGGGGTTTCGATTACCCCATCCCGCACAGAATTTAGAAATTTAGCAAAGAAAAACCACCGAGAAGAGCATGGCTTTTCTTGGTGGTAATTATTTATATTACAAACCTTAACTTTTACTTCATTAAGATCATTTTTTTTGTCTGGCTGAAGTTGCCAGATTGAATTTTGTAGATGTACATTCCGCTAGCAAGCTGAGAAGCATCAAACTTGGTTTCATAACTTCCAGCAGGTTTTTCTTCATTAACTAACTCAACAACTTCTTTGCCGAGCATATCGTAAACTTTTAGAGTTACGAAGCCGGATGCAGGAAGTGCATAACTAATTGTTGTAGAAGGATTAAACGGATTTGGATAATTCTGCGACAGATCAAATTTTGTTGGTACAGAAGTTACTTCTTCGGTTACATCTGTAACTCCTGAAGGTTTAAGAATAATTGGTTTTCCATTATTCAAAGTTCCATTCACTTCTATTTCTGATAATTTTGCTCCATTAATAATAACATAAGAACCTTTATCAAGAGCATCATTTGTTGCAAAAGAGATTTTTGTAACGCCATCTTTTGTGTTTACAGAATTCAGTGTTTTGGATAGTGAACCTTTTTCAATCCAAGCTCCTTTTGGGAGCTTAAGATTAAGATCTCCATTAGTTAAGCTGTCAGAGAAGATTAGTTTAATAGTATTATTTGACAGTTGTTGTAGTGCGACTTCACCTTTAGTGGTATTAATACCAAGGCCACAACCTCCTTCATAGTAGTATCCATTTTCAACTGGATAGTAACTAATCACATTAAAATGTTTCCAAGTTCTATACAAAGCATCTTGGCTAGATACTTGTAGGTCGCCGGTTACATCGTAATAGGCTAAACTTTTTTGATCAATTACCATGATTTTCCCTGTAGAAAAATCAAGAATTCTAAAAATATCCAGTGTTCCATTATCTCCACCCCACACTCCATCGTTAAATACGGTTATTTTTGCCGAACTTCCAGAAGCATAGTATTGAGTATGTTCTAGATTACTTTTTGTGAAAATAGTTTGTCCAAAAATAATATATTCTTCCGTTTTATTAGCCATATCTGGATATTGATTAGCGATTACACTAATTCTTACAGGAGTAAAATAGCTGTGAAAAATTCCATCACTGAATAATCCCCAATGAATAGTGTTGTGATTTGTTGTTGGGTCATAAGATAATAATGGGTATGAATAATTATCATTCCAATACCATTCATTCAACGTAACTGTGTTTCGACTTTCAAAGTCAAAACTTAATCTGTCTGAAGAAAATATTGTCGATTCAACACCGACTATACTATCTCCAGAAAAAATGACAGGTACCTGATAATGACCACCGGCTACCATCAGTGCATTGTTAATTTGCAAATAACTATCAGATGATGGTAACGTTTGTGCAAAAATGCCCATAGAAAACAAAATGAACAATGAAAGAAAAAGTAACTTTTTCATTTTAGAACTCCTTGAAATAAATTTATTTTTTACCCAACCTGTTTGGTATGGGTAGTGAGATATATTCCCACTAATTTAAGGGTGAAATGGGATAATACGCCATCAAATTAGTGAGAATATCTCTAATATTGTCAAAGTACCTTATATTTGTATATATTAGCACTTTTAGTCTAAAATGTCAAGTAAATTTCGCTTAACGCATATGCTATAATATAAGTATTAAAAATAATCCCGATATTAATTGGGGCACCCGATTATCGGGATTAAAAACATATGAAAAATGTAATAATTTATTCAACACCATCTTGTCATTATTGTCGTTTGGCTAAAGATTTTTTTACTGCAAATAGTATTGTCTATATAGAGCATAATGTTGCTAGTGATCTTGAAAAAAGAAAAGAAATGGTAGAAAAAAGTGGACAAATGGGTGTGCCAGTAATTATCATAGATAATGAGATTGTTGTTGGTTTTGATAAACCAGAGCTAGCAAAGATGTTAGGACTTGTTTAGGTTGTCTTAATAACCTTTTTGATAAGCTTGGTATCATCGTGGGAGCTATGAAAAAAATATTTAAAATAATCTTTTCTGTAATTATAATAAGTGTTACAGTTTTTTTATTTCGTACAGAATTTGAACAAATTTTTTTTGATTTACAAAATAAATATTTTCCATGTAGTAAACCTATAACATATTCTTTAGGTTCTTTTGATGAAAAATTTGGTATATCAAAAGAAGAATTTCTTAAGGTTGTAAATACTGCAGAAATAATATGGGAAAAGTCTATTGATAAGAAGCTTTTTATTTATGAATCAAACGGTGCTGGTGCTTTAAAAATAAATTTAATTTATGACACAAGACAAGAAGCTACACAGAAATTAAAAGATATAGGTATAACAGTAGATGACAATAGAGCATCTTTTAATAGCTTAAAGTTGAAATATGACGCTATGCAATCTGATTATTTGAAGTTTAAAAATGCATTTGAATCGGAAATTGTGTTATTTAAAAACCGTCAAAAAGCTTACGAAGAAGAAGTTGCGTATTTAAATAAAAATGGTGGTGCATCTAAAGATATTTATAATCGTTTAAATAAAGAAAAAAAATATCTTGATCAAAAATTTTTAGAAATAAATAAATTGCAGGCAGAACTTAACTTAAAAGCAGATGATGTCAATGCGACAGTTATTGTCTTAAATCGTCTTGTTTCTTCTTTAAATATAGATGTAAAAAAATTTAATACAATTGGAGATGAACTTGGTGGAGAATTTGAAGAAGGTACTTATAAAGAAAATTCAACAGGCAAAGAAATTGACATATATCAATTTAACGATGAAGGGAAGTTGGCAAGAGTTTTAACACATGAATTTGGACATGCCCTGGGACTCCAGCATATAGAAAATCCTAAAGCTGTTATGTATCGTTTTAATAATGGTATAAATGAAACATTAATGATAGAAGACATTCTTGCTCTAAAAGAGTATTGTGATTTACCTATATAATAATATTTTTTGTGTCCTCGCCGGGAGTCGAACCTGGATCAGCTCGTTAGGAGTGAGCTATTCTATCCATTGAACTACGAGGACTTCAGTTAAGAACTATTTTAATTTAACACAAAAAAAAGAAATTTGGAAATTGGCTTTTTAAAAGAGCTATGCTAAAATGTTATTTATGGATCCTGAATTAAAGCAAATGCTTCAGAAAACATTAGCACTTTCTGAAGAAAACAATCTTATTTTGCATAAGATTAGAGGAGTTCAGAAGAGGGAATTTATTTGGAGAACATTAAAAATTATTGTAATAATAGGTATAACACTTGGATCTTTTTATTATTTAGAACCATATTTAAATAAAATAATGGATTTATATAGTTCGATTTCGGGTGTAGAGCAAAAAGTAAATGGTGCTTCAAATGATTCTTTATTTCAAGGTTTATTAAAGAAATTTTAAAATATTAAATATGCCTAGGTAGCTCAGTAGTAGAGCGTTCCCCTGAAGAGGGACAGGTCGGGTGTGCGATTCACCCCCTAGGCACAAAATAAAATTATCCAGATTAAATAGATCTAACTTTAATAGTATTCCTTTTTTCTTTGTCTACTTTTTGTATTTTTATAGTTAACAAGCCATGTTTTTCTGTGGCTTCAACTTCTTCTGGTTCTACTTCTTGTGGTAACAGTACTGCACGAGAGAATTTTCCCCAGTAAAGTTCTTTAACAAAATAATTTTCATCATCTATGTTTTTGTTTTCTTCTCTTTTACCTTTTATAGTAATCATATCTCTTGCAATAGTGATCTCTAGGTCTTCTGGTTTAACACCAGCAACCATAGTTTGCAAAATAATATCTGTTGGTGTTTGATAGACATCCACAGTTAATTCCATTTCTTCATTTTCTTCCTCCATCCAACTATTGCTGTTTTTTTTGTCTATTTTATTAACAGATATATTTTTTACATTTTCATTCTCTTCTTCAACATGATTGCTTCCAGTTAATCTATCAAAAAAACTTCTTTTTTTATTTTCCATATTTTTTTAATCCAGATATTAAATATATAATATCTATTTAATTTTTAATTTTCTACTTCCATTCTTCTTAGTTTTTCAAAAAGTAATATAATAATAATTGTAACGACCCAAAGAAAACCTAGTACTCTTAAAAAATAGTTTCCATTATCTTCCATTATAAAAAAATTAAAGGTACTATGCAAGACTATAGCTAATATTATACCCCCTAAAAGATATAATTTTTTTACAAATTTACCCATAAAAAACGAAAGTCCTAAAGCTATTCCTATGGTACCTGTTGAAACAGCATGGAGTAGCGTAGATCCTAAAAACCTGAGTTGACCTGTGAGTAGGCCTACCGTAGTTTGGTTAAGTGAGAATGGTTCTATTAGAAACATTGTATTTTCAAGAGCTGCGAATCCTAATGCCACAGTAATTAAAAAAATAGGCCAATCTATCGGTTCATCTATACGATTTGTTTTAGAAAGAAGAATTACTACACATAAATATTTTATTAATTCTTCTACACTTGCCCAGCCAATAATTTGCCACTCATATGAACTTACAGTATTTTGTATAAATTTTTGGATTGGTATAACAAAAATAACAGAAATCATACCAACAAAAAACAAAGAAGCAATGAGTCCTTTTGGTTCAGGATTTAAATTGTCTTCTTTTAACCAAAACCAAAGCCAAAGAAGGGCAGGAATAACACCACCTAAAAGTGCTAAAAATAAAATTTTTGGATCAGTTGTCATTGGGTTTACCCTGAGCAAAGTCGAAGGGCCATTTTTCTACTAATAAAAGTTTTTTGTCTTTTTGTAGTGGCATCATGGACCATATTTCTTCTGTGATGAATGGTATAAAAGGATGAAGAGCTTTAAGAAGTGTAGTGAGTTGTGAAAGTAATAATACTCGTGCTGAAATAGTATTTTTGTTTTCGAGAATTTTTTTCTTTGAACGTTCAATTATTATATCAGCAAAAGTGTGCCAGAAATAATGATAAAGTTTCTCGGCTACAATGTAGAATTTATATTCGTCCATTTCCTTTGTAATTTCTGTTATTAAATTCTGTAATTCTTTTTCTGATTTTTTATCTTCTTCATCAAGTTCTGTTTCTTTTGTTGAATCAAAGTCTTTTGTGTTTTCTAATACGAAACGTGCAGCATTCCAGATTTTATTGGTAAATTTGCTGTATGCTTTAACTTTTTGAATATCAAATTTACTATCTGCTCCAGGACCTATACCCACAATCATTGACATGCGGAGAGCGTCTGCCCCATATTCATTGATAACTTCTATTGGGTCAATACCATTACCTAGAGATTTACTAAATTTTTGTCCTTTCGCATCTCTGAGTATTCCATGAAGATATACCACTTTAAAAGGAATTTCTCCTATTAAATATTGGGACATTAAAATCATACGTGCCACCCAGAAGAATAAAATTTCATAACCAGGATTAATGACACTCGTAGGATGATATGTTTCTAAGTCACTTCCTTTTTTTGGTTTACCATGAGCGTAGTCGAATGGCCATCCAAGTGTAGAAAAAGTCCAAAGTCCAGAAGAAAACCAAGTATCCAGAGTATCTTCATCTTGAATCCAACCTTCACCCTCTGGTGTTTCAATTCCACAATATACTTCTTTGTTTTTATACCAAACTGGGATTCTATGTCCATACCAAATTTGTCGTGATATACACCAATCGCGTAGATTTTCTATCCAGTTGAAATAAACTTTTTCAAAGTGGTCTGGTAGAATATTTATTTTATTATCTCGTACCGGCTCGAGCATTAATTCTTTAAGTGTTTTATTTCCTCGAGAGGAGATTTTTTTATTTACATCAATGAACCACTGGAGCATTATTTGTGGTTCTATTATTCCACCAGTTCGTTCAGCCGTCGCAATTCTATTTATATAATTTTCATCAATAGAAACAAGTAATCCTTTTGTTTTTAATTTTTCAACAATTTTTTCTCGAGCATCTAAGATTTTCATGCCGGCAAATTCTCCTGCGATGGGTAAAAGTTTGCTGTATTTATCAATAATTTGTTCTTTGTCTAATTTGTATTTTTCTGCCAATACGAAGTCTTCATGGGAGTGCCAAGGAGTAATGGTCATAACCCCAGTGCCGAATTCCATATCGATTATCTCATCCTTGATTATAGTGGCTTCTATTGGGCCATTTATCCATTCTACGGTTAATTTATCGCCATGTTTCCATTTACTGTATCTTTCATCTTTTGGATGCATTACGACGTATTTATCACCAAATTTTGTTTCTGGACGAGCGGTACCTATTTCGAAAGGCCCATATTTAAAAGTATAGAATTTACTCTTTTTTTCTTCATAAACTAACTCATCATCAGATATGACTGTTTGACCCTTTGGATCCCAGTTTACTATTCTATGACCTCTATAAATTAAACCGTCGTCGTACATTTTTTTGAAAACAGTGCGAACCGCTAAATTCCTTTTTTCATCAAAAGTAAAAGCTTCTCGTGACCAATCAAGAGATGCACCAACTTTACGCAATTGACTTACTATTGTTTTGCGACTATCTGCAACAAATGTGTTTACTCGTTCTAAGAATTTTTCTCGCCCAATATCTTTTTTCTTTAATCCTTCTTTTTCTAGAATTTTTGTTATTTTAGAATCTGTTGCAATTGCTGCATGGTCGGTGCCAGGAAGCCAAAGAGTTTTTTCTCCGCGCATACGGTGGTAACGTATCATTGTATCTTGCATTGAATCTTCAAGCACATGACCTAAATGTAAGACACCAGTGGCATTTGGAGGGGGGAGAACGATAGAAAATTTTGGAGCATCTTTTTTAATTATGCCTTTCTCAATACATATGTCTGGATTAAAAAAACCGCTCTCTTCCCAGAGTTTATAAATTTTATCTTCTATTTCTTTTGGGTCGTAGGGTTTTAGCAATCTTTCATCCATATTTAAATAATATCATAAAATAAAAGGGTTTTCTACCTACAAAAAAGACAAAACATCTTTTAAAAAGCATTGCGCAGGCTGACGAGCCGAGCATAGCAAATTTTCAGCAGAAAATTATGTGCGGTTTTTAAAAGATGTTTTGTCTTTTTTTGTTAGAGGCTAAGGTTTCCTTTGGCCTTTATGCTCGAGATTTTTGGTACTTTTTTCTTATTTTTTATAAATTGTAGATATCCAGCTACACCTATCATTATTGAATTATCTCCTGTTAATTTTTTTTCTGGGAAAAGTAATATAGTATTTTTTTCTACAATTTTTTTCATTTGTCTTTGTAAATGTTCATTACAAGATACACCACCAGCTACTATGATTGTTTTTGCTTTATATTTTTCTTTTGCTTTAATTGTTTTATAAATAAGAGTTTCTACTACAGCATTTTCAAATTCTAGTGCAATAGCTTGTTTTATTTTTTCATTTTGCCCGCCTGCCTCGTTATGCGAAGCATTTCGGGCAGGTAATATATTAGGATTTTCTTTTTTAAGGTCACGTATTAAATAAAGTACTGCAGTTTTTAATCCTGAAAATGAAAAATCAAAATTTTTACTGTAGAGCATAGGGCGGGGAAGAGCGAAGGAAAAACAATCTTTGTGGGGTGTCTCGCAGGCTGACGAGCCGAGAGGCAGCGCTCCGCGAGCACGCGGAGACAGCGACCCCAGAAAGATTGGTTTTTCTGTAGCTCTTTTTTTTTCAGCTAATTTTGAAATTTCTGGTCCTCCTGGATAAGGCAGATCCATCATTCTAGCTACTTTGTCATATGCTTCTCCTGCAGCATCATCTAATGTTTGACCAATGATTTTGTATTGTAGCCAATTTTTTGAGAGTACAAGCTCTGTGTGCCCACCAGAAACGAGAAGAGATAAAATAGGGAATTCTATTTTAGGAATTGTAAAACTACCCTTGCTTTTAGCAAATACAGATACTATATGTCCTTCCATGTGATTAACTGGTATAAGTGGTACATCCCATTTTTCTGCAAGTTCTTTTGCAAAAACTATTCCACTCCAAAGTGAAGGTTCTAGCCCTGGTCCATAAGTGACTGCTATTAGATCAACTGGTTTTTCTTTTTTAGCTAATTTGGATTTTTTAAGAGCTTTTTCTAATAGTATTGGTAAATTTTTTATATGTTCACGTTTTGCGAGCATAGGGAATACTCCACCATAAGGAGTATGAATTGCTATTTGTGAATTTGAAAAATTAGATAAAATATTAAATGAAGCAAAACCATTTTTATTGAGATTTGCATCCATTATTGTTATGGCTGTATCGTCACAGCTAGTTTCTATACTTAATATTTTCATGTGGGCGGTACAAGACTCGAACTTGTTGCCTCGTCGACGTCAACGACGCGCTCTAACCAAATGAGCTAACCGCCCAAACTGTAATTATACAGCGAACTTTTCTAATATTTCAAGTTCTTCTTTTGTGTTTGCTCCTAATGCTTCATGAGATTCTATTTGTATGGCTTCCACTTTTTTTCCTTCTTTTGAGGCTAAGTGAAGGAGATCTGTTAAATAATATTCATTCTGTATATTATTATTTTTTACTTTTTCTAAATTTTTCCAAAGCCATTTTGCATCAAAAGCATAACTTCCAGCATTTACTTCTTTTATTAATTTTTCTTTTTCATTAGCATCTTTGTATTCACGAATGCCTGTAATTTTCCCATCTTTTCTTAAAATTCTTCCAAAAGCAAGAAATCCTTTTCTCCAGTCTTTAAAATCTGACACTTCCGTCGTTGTAAATGTTATTTTAGTTTTTGCTTTTAGGTGTTTTTTTAATAAATTTTTTAATGTTTCTGAAGATATTAAAGGTTGGTCTCCAGATAAGACGATTATATGTTTTGCGTCATTACAATATTCTCTTGCACAAAATACAGCATGTCCAGTACCTAGTTGTTCTTCTTGTATTGCATAAAAACAAGAATCTTTAAGTTCGGATTCCACTAATTCTTTATTATGTCCTATTATTGCTATCGGTTTTTGGTTGAATGCTTTTTTTGCTGATTTTAAAATGTATTTTATCATTGGTTTACCGTTTAGTTTCAATAAAATTTTTGGCAAATCACTCTGCATTCTTTTACCTTTTCCTGCTGCTAATATTATTATTTTTATATCTTTTAAATTTTCCATAAAAATAAGCCCGAAGGCTTTATATTGAATATATTAGCATTTTATTTAAAATTTGACGAGTTTTTTGTAAAACAAACAAAAGGTAAATAAGTTGATTAAATATGAAGAATTTATGAAGGATATTTGGTGATATTAGTAAAATATGTTATGGTATTTTTAGAAACGTTATTTATTAATTTTTTTGGGAGAAAACAATGGAGTTTAACTTATTACGAAAAATTTCAGCTTATACAGTTGGGATTTTTATTTTTATAAAAATATTTTTTGATTCTTATTTTTGGAGTATCTGGATATATTTTAAATATATCCAAAAGGATTATAAAAAATTACAAGACAGAAAAATAAAAAAATTAGAGAATATATCTAATAAGTCACATATTTTTGCTTTTATATTATTTATTTTAGCAATAATTCTTTGGTGGGAAGTTTTGGTTTATTATGCGACACCAGCTTCCTGATATCGATTTTAAGTCTCGTCATTGCGACGGGGCTTTTTTATTGGTGACCCTACCGGGAGTCGGACCCGGATTTAGTGCTTGAAAAGCACTCGTCCTAACCGTTAGACGATAGGGCCTATATAGTACATGTTATATTATTTTTGAAAAAACTGCAAAAAATGTTAGATTACATATTAGATAGGGTATAAGATAATGATGACGAACGTAGTATGGAGACGTGGGTATTAAGTATGAACTGCTTCATATTTAATCTGATTCTGCTTTTGCAGAAATGTCTAATATGCTTTAGCATGAAGACATAGGGAAGGGTCCGAGAGGGCACGAAGCCATGGCGACGAGCATAGCGAGGAGACGTGGGTGAGTGGTTGAAACCACCGCTCTCGAAAAGCGGCATACCGCAAGGTATCGGAGGTTCAAATCCTCCCGTCTCCGCAAAAGAAAAACCCGATGCACGTTTGTTTGTGTAAAGGGTTTTTTTTAAATCTGTTTTTTCTTTAAAGGTTTTTTATTTAAAAACCAATAAAGAAAAATAAAAAACAAGATACTAACTCCAACGCCCAATATTTCTAAAATTGGTAGTAAATTAGAAATTATTATTTCTAGATAACTTCCAATTAAGATAGTCATTATAGTATAAAAGATAATATGATCTTTTCTGTAAAAAATAATTTTTGTTTTAAGGTAAACAATAATTATTTTTATAAAAGAATAATCACCTTTACAGCTAACATTTTTATCTTCTATCCTAACAAAAGGGCTTGGAAGACTGTCATACTCTTCTTTTGTCATTTTTTACTCCTTTCAGAAAAATATTTTTTTAAAAATATTTAATATATTTAAGGTAATTGATGTTATTAAAACCTTAAAAAGAAATATTTGAAAATTGGAACTTTTTTTATTAATTCCAAGAATCTCAGAAAAAAAATTTTTCATTTTTTGACTCCTTTTCTATTGTTTAATTTACTTTTTCCACATAAAATATAACAATTTTTGGGTAAATTGTCAAGTTTTTTATGTGGAAAAGATATTTATTTAGTATGTAAATATAGATAAATATCCTCAATAGCTTTTACAGCATCGCCGGCGGCTATGTTATTTTGATGATATAAGATATTTGTACAATCTCCCGCAGCCCAAATGCCAGATGTTTCTGTTTTTTGATTTGATTGATTTATTTTTATACGATTTCCTTCATCTAATGGAATTATGTCTTTAACAAAATTAGTATTTGGAATTTGTCCGATTTCTACAAAAATACCTGAAACTTTTAGTTCTGTCTCTGTATTATTTATTTTGTTCTTATAAATTATTCCTTCTACAAATTTTTCACCTTTTATTTCTAAAATTTCTACATTTTTAATTGCTTTTACATTTTCTTTCTTTAATACTTTTTCAACTGTTATTTCGTCAGCACGAAAATTTTCACTTCTGTGTAATATTGTAACTGTTTTGCAATATGCAGAAAGTTGAGCAGCAGATTCAAAAGCTGCATTTCCTCCACCAACCACTACGACATCTTGATCTGCAAAAAGGGGACCATCACAAGTAGCACAATAGGTGAGTCCTTTATGCTCTAATTTATTTGCATTTTTTGCTTCTAATTTTCTGCGTCCGCTACCTGTGGCTATTAGAATAGTTTTAGTTAAAAATTCTTCTTCAGATTCTGTTTTAATTAAAAAGTTAGTATCAGATTTTGTTATTGTATTTACTTTCTCTCCATCTTTCACTTCTAATGTTTGTCCGACTCCAGCATTAGCGAGTACGTGTTTTTTAAAATTTAGAGCTAGATCAGAGCCAGAGATAGAAGGAGAACCAATCCAATTATAAATCTGTAGAGACACGATAGATTGCCCACCCCATTCGGATGTTATAAATAAGGTATTAAGTCTTTTACGAGAAGCATATACAGCCGCTGCTGAGCCAGCTGGACCACCCCCTACAATTATTAAATCATATACCATTTAGGTATTATAGCACACCTGTCAAATTTTTTAATTCTTTTTGCGTCTTAGAAATGCTGGAACAGCGCTCCAGTCTTCTCCCTCATCTTCTATAATTATTTCTTCTACAACTTCAGGTTTCTTATCTACTTTTTTTAGGAAATCATTATTAACATTAATATTTGTATTATTATTTTTATTTGAGTTTTGAATAGTATTATGTATTTCTTTTACAACTTTTTCTGCATTTTCTTCTTTTACTAATGTTTGACCTAAAATATTAGTTCCGCTAAAAAGATTTTTACGAGGAACATCATTGGTGAAGCTTGTAGCTATGACAGTGACTTTTAATTCACCTTTTTTTAATTTTTCATCTTTAATAGTACCAAAGATTACTTTAGCATCTTTATCTATAGATTCTGTAATTATTTTAGCTGCTTCTTGTATTTCATGTATTGTTATGTCATCTCCACCAGAGATAGCAAATAATACTCCCTTTGCACCATTGATTGAAACTTCTAATAGGGGAGAATTGATAGCTTGAAGTGCTGCTTTTGAAGCACGGCCATCTCCTGATGCGAGTCCTATTCCCATAAGAGCACTTCCTGCGTCTGACATGATAGCTCTAATATCTGCAAAATCTACATTTATAATACCAGGTGTAGTAATTAAATCTGAGATACCTTCCACTGCTTGACGTAGAACATTATCACAATTAGCAAAAGCATCTTTGAAGTTTGTAGTTTTGTCGGCTAGTTGTATTAATTTATCATTTGGAATAATTATAATAGCATCAACTTCTTTTGCTAATTCTTCAATACCTTTTTCTGCGATTTTCATTCGGTGATTTCCTTCAAAGAAAAATGGTTTAGTGACGACAGCGACGGTGAGTATGCCTTGCTCTTTAGCAGCACGAGCGACGATAGGTGCAGCTCCTGTACCTGTACCTCCTCCCATACCACAAGCAACAAAAATCATGTCAGCACCTTTGATGACGTCTTGAATTTCAGATTTTGTTTCTTCAGCAGCTTTTCTTCCAATTTCTGGATTCATTCCAGCACCTAGGCCTTTAGTAAGATTTTTACCAATGTGGATTTTTTTATCTGCGAGAGAATGATGCAAGTCTTGAGTGTCTGTATTCATACAAATAAAAGACACACCTTTGACTTTGGAGTTGATCATATGATTTATGGCATTTTTACCGGATCCTCCTATTCCGATGACCATAATGCGAGCAAAACTTTGTATTTCAGGGTTTAATTTAGGCATATTTATAAAGGCTTTAGGCTTTAGGCTCTAGGCTTTAGCTTTTATACTAATACTCAGAATCTAACTACTAAGAGCAAAATTTAATTAATAAAGTTATATGTTCATATAATAGCAGAAAATTATATTTTGGCTAGTAGCCTAAAGCCTAGTGCCTAAAGCCTGTGTTTAGGGCATTAATTGCTTAATGTTTGATTTTAATATTATCATTATTTTTTTGAAGAAAACTTTTAGTGAACTTTCAGAATAAGAATCATCGTCGTCGGGGTACATTATAAGTCCAAGAACCGTAAACCAAGATGGATCACGAAGTTTTGTTTTTATATTACCAAAAATTTCTGTTGCAGCTATTTTTGAAGGAAGTTTTAAATTAAATTTAGAAAAATCTTCAAGTGTTGGAATGTTTGCACCTCCACCGACGAATACAATACCTGCTGGCAATAATTCGTTCCTTTTTATTTTTTTAAGATAATTTTCTAATAATTCAAAAATATCAGAAAGACGAGCCTCGATTATTTCGTCTAATTTTTTCTTTGAGTAGTCTTCAGTTATGTTACCAAGTTTGAAACGCTCAGCATCTTCAAGTGATATTTTCATTCCTAATGCTATATCATTTGTAATATCTGCACCACCTATAGAAAAGGTATGAAGAGCTACAAGTGTTTTATTTTCAAACACAGACAAAGAAACTGTTTCAGATCCAATATTAACTATTGCTCCGCCGACTATTTTTTGTTTTTCAGATAGTGCTATACGACTTTCGGCTTCTCCTGCCGCTACTATGTCTATTGGTTCTATTCCAGCTAGTGTTACAACTTCTAATAAATCTTCAAAATGTGAGTTAGAACAAGTTACAAAAAGTGTTTTAGTTTCAAGCTTTGTTCCTATCATGCCTTCTGGTCTTCCAAGGATTTCTTTACCATCAAGTTTAAAAGAAATAGGGAATATTTTTATTGTTTTTCTATTATTTAAATTTATGTTATTTTCACAATCTTCTATTGTTTTATTTACATCTAATTTTGTTACTTCACCATCAGCCTTAGAAATGATACACATTCCATTTGTCATATCACCACGTAATGTTACGCCACCGATTGAAATAACAGCACGCCTTATTTTTAGGCCTGAATTTTTTTCAGCTACTCCCAATGCATTTTTTAGAGAAATTACAGCAGAAGAAATATCGACAACATATCCATGTCTTATGCCTTTTGTTTCACTTTCTCCAATACCAATAATTTTAGGATTTTTTTCTCCTTTTAGAAATTCTGCTACGACAACTCTTGTCGTTGTAGACCCCATGTCTATTCCTATAGAAATATTTCTGATCATATTTTTTTTCAGCTTCTTCCATTATACTCCCATGTTCCATTCCTTTCAAATGTAACATTCCGTGGATAACTAAAAAACCCACTAATTGAGGTAATGTTCTGCCAAACTTTTTTAGTTCTTTTTTAATCACACTTTTACACAAAACTATTTCTCCTACATCTTTATGTAAGGCGAAAGAAAGAACATTAGTTGGTTTATCTATCTTTCTATATTTCTTATTTATTTCCCTAGATTTTTTTTCACTCACAAAAGCAATAGACAAAGAGTATTCTTTACCCAATATATCCTGCTTTATTTTCTCAAATTTCATTTTATTTTATTTTTCCAAGTTTTCGAAGTTTTTCTATTTCCTTTCTTCTTCCTAAGCGTTTTAGAGTTCCTTTTTTGACTGTTAGTTTTGATTCTTTTCTTTTGTTATAACGAGAACCTTTTACTTTTTGAATTATGTTTGATTCTTGAATTCTACGAGAAAAACGACGCAATACGCTTGCATTATTCTCATTTCCATTTTTATTTATTTCTATTACTGTTTTTGCCATATTTGTAGATTATCATAGTTTTTTGAAAAATGCAAAATATGGGTATTAAAAAATGTAAATTAGTTGCTTTCTTAGGCAAGTTCTTGTTTTGCAAAAAATGAGAGCTAGTGCTTTTTTATGGCTCGCACTCTAACCTGAATGTGGTAACTCTATCTAATATTGCGTATGCCAAAAAAAGCACTAGCTCTCATTTTTTGCTAGACTTTTTTATAAAAAAAAGTTAAGATTCAAAATATGCAACAATCAGGTAATTATATAACAGAAGAAAAAAGAAAAGCTTTAGAAATTGAATTGAAGGAGCTCAAAGGCCCTAAAAGGAAAGAACTTCTAGAAGGCTTAGCTTATGCAAAATCATTAGGTGATTTATCTGAGAACGCAGAATATCATCAAGCACGTGAAGATCAAGGTAAACTCGAAGAACGTATTTCGAGAATAGAACAAATTTTGCAATCTTCTCAAGTTGTATCTGGTGGTGGTGGAGATATAATTGAAATTGGATCAAAAGTTGTTGTTCTTAAAGAAGGAGAGAAAGAAGAAAAAATTTATCAAATTGTAGGTTCTGAAGAGGCTGATATGTTACAAGGAAAAATTTCTAATAGGTCTCCTTTTGGTGAAGTACTTTTTGGAAAGAAAAAAGGAGAAAATGTATCATTTAAAACTCCTGGTGGTAAAGTTAATTATAAAATCGTGGATGTATCTTAGTTTCCGTTTTTAAACGGAAGAATTAAAATGTCTTCAATTGATGAAATTAGGGACACAAAAATAAAAAAACTTGAACTTTTAAAAAAGAAGGGTATTAATCCTTATCCAGCTGTTTCAAAAAGAGAATTTTCTTTAAAAGAGGCTATTGATGGTTTTGATAATTTAGAAAAGGAGGGTGTCTCTAAATGGATTGGAGGTAGAATAATGTCCATAAGAGGACAAGGTGCTATCATTTTTGTTACATTGTATGATGGTACAGCTTTTTTTCAAGGCTTATTGAAAAAAGATATTATTGGGGATGAAAAGTTTGATTTTTTTACTGAAGTAATTGATATTGGAGATTTTATTGAAATTCTTGGTACTTTTTTTACTACAAAGAGAGGAGAAAAAACGGTTGAGGTGAAAAATTGGAATATTTTATCAAAAAGCTTGCGTCCGTTGCCAGAAAAGTGGCATGGACTTCAAGACGTTGAAGAAAGATTTAGAAAAAGATATTTAGATATATTAATGGATCCTGAAGTAAAAGAACTTCTTTTTAAAAAAACAAAATTCTGGGACACTTCTCGTACTTTTATGAAAGAGCATGGATTTTTGGAAGTGGAGACCCCAAGTCTTGAGGTGACGACAGGTGGTGCTGAAGCGACTCCTTTTAAAACATATAATGAAGATTTTAAATTGCCTTTGTATTTGAGAATTTCTATTGGTGAGCTTTGGCAGAAACGTTTAATGGCTGCAGGATTTCCAAAAACTTTTGAAATAGGTAGAGCATATAGGAATGAAGGTTCTGATGCAAATCATTTGCAGGAATTTACTAATTTAGAATTTTACTGGGCTTATGCAAATTATGAAGATGGTATGATTCTCGCAGAAGAACTTTATAAAAAAATAGCGATAGATGTCTTTGGAAAAACTGATTTTGAAACAAGAGGACATAAGTTTGATTTAGGGGGAAAATGGGGACGTATTGATTATAGAGAGACAGTAAAAAAAGAAACAGGTATAGATGTACTTCTAACTACATATGATGAAGTAAAAAAGAAATTAGAAGATTTAAAAATTGTTTATGATGGGAATACAATGGAACGTTTAGTAGATACTCTTTGGAAACATTGTAGAAAACAAATTTCTGGGCCTGTTTTTTTGATTGGGCACCCAAAACTCGTTTCTCCACTTTCAAAATCAATGGAGAAGAATTCTCTATTAACAGAAAGATTCCAAATAATTATCGCAGGAAATGAAGTTGGTAATGGCTTTTCAGAATTGAATGATCCGATAGATCAAGCAGAAAGATTCGAAGCTCAACAAGAACTTTTGAAATCAGGGGATAAAGAGGCAATGATGCCTGATATGGAATTCGTTGAAATGCTTGAATACGGCATGCCTCCTACTTGTGGTTTTGGTTTTGGAGAAATGTTGTTTGCCTTTTTAGCAGATAAACCTATTCGTGAAGTTCAATTTTTTCCATTAATGCGTCCTAAAAAAGAAGAATAAAAAAACTCTCTACTATTTAATACGCATATAAAGCATATTTTATAATAAAGAGTAAAATGGACATTTTTTTTCTAGTAAAATTTTTTTTATTCTTTCGTCGCAATCCGCAGTAGAAAGAACAGATGTTAAAGGGTAATCTTTATCTATGTTTTTTTCACATTTTTTACATAGAGAAATTTGACCATTTTTTTTATCATAATACCACTGTCTTGGGTATTTATAATAAACAACTAACAGGTTGTCTTTTTTTTGACAAATTTCTTCTTTTTTCTTTTTCATTTTTTATCTCAGTTTTTAAAAAATTAAAAAATATTTTTACAAATTTTTATATCTAATATACATGATACTCTTTTTACTTTTTAAAATCTAAAAGTTATCCACAATTTGCGGAAGCAAGGCTTCCGCAGTACTATAGTTAGTATGGCGTATAGAAAAGCATCTTTTGTAGAAGGAGAATTTTATCATATTTATAATAGAGGAAATAGTAAACAAAAAATATTTTTAGATAATCATGATTATGATCGTTTTATAAAATTATTATATCTTTGTAATTCAGAATATAGTATTGATTTTCGTGAAGATATAGTAAGACAGGGAATTAATGCTTGGGATTTTGATCGTGGTGAATCTATAGTTTCAATAGGTGCATGGGTATTAATGCCAAATCATTTTCATTTATATTTAAATATAAATCCGCGGAAGCAAGGCTTCCGCAAAGTTCGTATTAATGAAATTACAGAATTTATGCACAAACTTTTGACATCTTATTCGAAGTATTTTAATACAAAATATAAACGTACAGGAGGATTATTTGAAGGTAAATTTAAATCAGTTCATATAGAGGATGATAATCAAGCAAAATATCTTTTTTCTTATATTCATTTGAATCCAGTCAAACTTATAGATAGTAAATGGAAAGAAAATGGAATAAAAAATAAAAAACAAACAAAAGATTTTTTGAATAAATATATATGGTCAAGTTATTTAGATTATAAAGGAATTACTCGTTCCCCAAATAAAATTTTAAATAAAAAGGCATTTCCAGAATACTTTCGTAATATGAAAGATTTTGATTTTGAAATAGGGGAGTGGCTTAATTTTTCGGATTCTGACTTAAATTAAAATCCAAAAGACCGTCTTTTGGGTAAAAAAAAATTGCGGAAGCCAGGCTTCCGCAAAATTTAACTTTTGTTGAAATAGAAATACACGTAGTAGAGTGCCAAAAATATGGCGAACAACAAAAAAGAAACTCCGGTACCTACCCACTGTAGGTTCCAGGCAAATATTATTCCTAAAAAGAACAGGAATAACTCAACAAAAATAAGGAGAATTGTTATCTCCTCTTTGAGGAGAATGTCTATCTTCTCTTTTAATGTTTTCATTTTTTCTCCATTTTAATTTTTAATTCCATCAATAGTTTAACACAAAATTGACATAAAAGTCAATGTTTTTCAGTTTCGAGTTATCCACAGGTAGGGCTTGGCTTCTTTTTTGCTTGTGGTTTATAATGTTAATCAAGTGGGAAAAGGTGGGAAAAGTGTTAATAACTTTTTTATATAAATTTATGTTAATCGGCGAATACATACACACTATAGATGAAAAGAATAGAATTTCATTGCCTGTAAAATTCCGTAAGGAACTTGGCAAAAAAATTATTATTACACCTGGGCTTGATCAATGTTTATTTATATTTACAGCAGTTGAATGGAAAAAGGTTTCAAAAAGACTTTCTGATTCAGATTCTGATTTATCTTTTTTGAAAGCTGACAAGAGAAGTTTTAATAGATTTATGTTTGGACGAGCAGCAGAAGTGGAAGTGGATACTATTGGAAGAATTTTAATTCCTGATTTTTTGAAAGAAAGAATTGGCCTTGCTGGTAAAGCAGCGATAATAGGAGTAGAAGACAGAGTTGAAATTTGGAATGATAAAACATGGATGCAATACAGAGATGTTGTGGAAAAACAAGCAGATCAATTAGCAGAGAAGTTGGGACAAAAAGATGATGATTAATGAGGCAGGGGAGAGTATACACAAGACAGTTCTTTTAAATGAAACAATAGAAGGTTTAGGGCTCTCCAGAAGCCAGGCTTTGGGGATTTCTAAAAGCATGGCTTCAGAAAAGATTATTCTTGATGCGACATTTGGTGGTGGTGGACATTCTAGAGAAATTTTAGAAAGATATCCTGAAATAAAAATAGTTGCACTAGATCAAGATAAAGATACTTGGAAAAAAGCAGAAAATAAATTTAAAGGTTTAGAAAAAAGAATATCATTTTTAAATATTAATTTTAGAGATATTAAAGAAGATGATAAATTTGATGGAATTATTTTTGATTTAGGTTTGAGTTCTGATCAGTTAGAAAATTCTGGACGAGGATTTTCTTTTATAAAAGATGAGCCATTGCTCATGACTATGAAAGAAAATCCTCTGCCAGAAGATCTTACAGCCATAGACATAGTAAATGGTTGGAGTGAAAAAAGTTTGGCAGATATTATTTATGGTTATGGTGAAGAAAGATTTTCTAGGAGAATAGCGAAGGGTATAGTAGAAGCAAGAAAAAAAAATAGAATTGAGAGGACGACAGATTTGGTAAAAATAATTAGTGAAAGTGTTCCATCGACATACAGAAAACAAAGGTTACATTTTGCCACAAGAACATTTCAAGCATTACGTATAGCAGTAAATGATGAATTAGGTGCTCTTCAAATAGGACTGGAAAAAGGATTGAAAATTTTAAATAAAGGAGGAAGGATGGCAGTAATTTCTTTTCATAGTTTAGAAGATAGAATTGTTAAAAGATTTTTTAAAGAAAAAGAAAGAAACGGAGAAGTATTTTTAATAAACAAGAGACCAATAATAGCAGGAGAAAAAGAAATAAAAAATAATGCGAGATCAAGAAGTGCAAAATTACGAATTTTAGAAAAAATTTAATCCGCCAAAATTTTTCACAAGATTAAGGCGAGACATTTAAAAATATAATATTAAAAATTTAGGTGGATAAATATGAAAGAAGTAAGTTTAAAATTAAAGAGTTTTGCAGGTAATGTAAATATCATTGATAATGGTAATTTACAAAGGAGGATTTTATATACGATGCTTTATGTGCTTGCAGGACTTGCTTTTTTCTATGTTTTTCTTTTAGGAAATATGATTTTTAATATTGTAGAACGAAAAACACTTGAAAGTCATGCTTTAACATTACAGAACGAAGTTGGTAATCTAGAATTAGAATACCTTTCTTTGTCTCAAAAAGTAGATCTTAATCTTGCATATTCTTTAGGTTTTAAAGAAACAAAAACGAAATTTGCAACACGAAAAGCTCTTGGTAGTATAAGTATCGCTAAAAATGAAATCTAGTTTTATTTTAAGGAATAGAATTATATTTTTTTGTATCTTTATTTTTGCTCTTATATTGATAGGAAAGCTTTTTTTAGTACAAGTTGTTCATAGTAACGATTATTCTCTACGTGCTGATAGACAATATTCTACGCCATCTTCAAATATTTTTGAACGTGGAACTATTTATTTTTCACGCAAAGATGATCAACTTGTTTCTGCTGCTATGCAGACTACAGGATTTAAAGTAGCAATTAACCCAATAAAAGTACTCGATAAAGAATTAACTTATCAAGAATTATCAAAAGTTATAAAAATAGACCACGATGAGTATTTAATAAAGGCTAATAAAGAAAATGATCCTTATGAAGAGATAGCGACCCATCTTTCAAAAGAGCAAGCTGATGCTATATCTCTTTTGAAAATTCCTGGTTTATCTATTTATAAAGAGAAATGGCGTTTTTATCCTGGAAGTAATTTAGCAGCACAGTCATTGGGTTTCGTAGCTTATAATAATAATGATCTTGCTGGACGTTATGGGCTTGAAAGACAATATAATGATTTACTTTCTAGAAATAAAAATAATCCATATGTAAATTTTTTTGCTGAAGTTTTTTCTAATATTAATAAAACATTATTTAGTGATGATACAAAAGAAGGAGATATTGTAACGACGATAGAACCGAATGTTCAAAGTTTCTTGGAAGACACACTAGAGAGTGTTAAAGAAAAATATCAAATTGACTCTATTGGTGGAATAATAATGAATCCTACTGATGGTTCTATTTATGCACTTTCCAGTAAGCCGGATTTTGATTTAAATGATTTTTCGGAAGTTAAAACTTCTACTTTTTCTAATCCATTAGTAGAAAATGTTTTTGAATTTGGATCTGTAGTAAAACCTTTAGTAGTAGCAGGAGCATTAGATGCAGGTGTAATTAAGGCAGATACGACATATAATGATAACGGATCAGTAGTCGTTGAGAAACATACAATATCTAACTTTGATAAACAAGCTAGAGGACCTGGTACAACAATGCAAGATGTTTTAACACAATCATTGAATACTGGAATGGTTTTTATAGAGCAAAAATTAGGTAAAGAAAAATTACGTGATTATTTATTATCTTTTGGTATAAAAGATAAGACAGGTATTGATTTGCCAAATGAAACGAGTGGTTTAGTTTCTAATATAATGACTAGTCCTCGTGAGATTGAATATGCGAATGCTGCTTTTGGACAAGGTATAGCTATGACTCCAATAGAATTAGTGCGAGCGTTGGCATCATTATCAAATGGTGGAAAATTGGTTACACCACATCTTGTTAAAACTATAAAATATGATGATGGTACAGAGAAAAATATTGTATATGAAACAAAACCTGTAAAAATATCTGAAGCGACTAGTACGGAGATTACGCGTATGCTTGTAAATGTTATGGATCAAGACAAGATAGGAAATGGAGAACTGGAACATTATAGTGTTGCAATAAAAACTGGTACTGCACAAGTTGCAGATAAAGAAACAGGCGGGTATTATGATGATAGGCATATGCATTCTTTTTTTGGATATTTTCCAGCTTATGAGCCTAAGTTTATTGTTTTTCTTTATGCAATAAATCCTAAAGGTGTGCTTTATTCAATTCAGACATGGGCAGATCCTTTTGTTAGTGTTGCAAAATTTTTAGTTAATTATTATGAAGTTCCACCTGACAGATAAAAGATGAATCCACCAAAATTTTTTAACAGAGAAATATTATAAATTAATTTATTTTTTTATATCAATCATATAATCTTTTAATAGATAAGTAGGTTAGGTATAAAATTTAGGCGGATGAAAACAATTTTTAAAAAAATAATAGTATACATATTACAAATAGAATCACGATTGGTTCTTTGGAAATATAAACCCAAAATTGTATCTATTACTGGATCAGTGGGTAAAACTTCTACAAAAGATGCAGTTTTTGCTGTTATTTCTCTCATTTCTTATGTTCGTAAAAGTGAAAAAAGTTATAACAGTGAAATAGGATTACCTCTAACGATATTGGGGTGTCCTAATGGATGGAATAATCCTTTTATGTGGTTTTTAAATATATTAAAGGGGTTTTGGCTTTTTGTTTGGCCACATAAATATCCTAAATGGTTAGTGCTTGAGGTTGGTATTGGTAAACCAGGTGATATGCATCGTACTGCTTCTTGGCTTCAAAGTGATGTAGTGATAATTACAGCAATAGGAGATACTCCATCACACATTGAATTTTTTGAATCACGTAAACATTTAATAGAAGAAAAGAGTAGGCTTATAAAAACTTTGAAAAAAGATGGACTTTTAATATTGAATAATGATGATGAGACAGTATCTGAAATGAGAGAAAAAATAAAGAACATTGTTGTGACTTTTGGTTTTAAAGAAGGTTCTAATATAAGAGCATCAGAAGATAGTATTTTATATACAGAAGATGAGATACCAGAAGGTTTGATTTTTAGAATAGACGAAGATGGTAATAGTTTGCCGGTGACTATAGAAGGAGTATTTGGTAGAAATCACATATATGCTTCACTTGGTGCTCTTGCTCTTTCTTCCGGTTTGAAATTTAATATGCTTGATTCTATTAATAGACTTAAAAATTATAGTGTCCCACCTGGACGTATGCGTCTTTTGGATGGTATAAATGATTCTCTTATAATAGATGATACTTATAATTCTTCTCCTTATGCTTGTGAATTTGCCCTTAAAACTTTGAAAGAGGTGAAATTAATAGGTAGAAAGATTGCTATTTTAGGAGATATGTTAGAGCTTGGTCGTCACACAGAAGAAGCGCATAAAAATATTGGTAAAATTGCAAAAGAAAATTCTGACATACTTATTGTAGTAGGACTTAGAGCTAAAAAAATAAAAGAAGGTGCGAAAGAAGCTGGAATGAACGATATGAATATTTTTGAATTTTTGAATTCACACGAAGTAGGAAAGTTTCTAAAAACATTTGTACAAAAAAATGATCTTGTTCTTATTAAAGGTTCACAAGGAATGAGAATGGAGAGGGTAGTAGAATCTATATTGAAAGATAAAAAAAATAAGTATCAACTTCTTGTTCGTCAAGACGAAGAGTGGAAAAAGAAGAAATAAAAATTGGCGGAACACAATGTCCGCCTTTTTTAAAATTCTTCAAATTTATCTAAAATTTTTTTATAGAAATTTGTTTTAAAAACAAATTTTTCTGTCAGGAATGCAATTCCTAAAAAAATTATTAAAGCACTAAAAATATAAATAGCAAGAACAAAATCTCCGTAACTCATCTTGAACTCCTTTTTGTTGATAAATCTTATACAAGTATAGCATATTGTTATCTATTTGTCAAGTATTCTAAGTTTGTAAAAAAATAACTCTTGTGTTATAATTAAAACAGAAATAAAGTAATTTTTTTAAAAAGGAGAAAAAATGAAAAATGTTCTTTATGTGATTAATCACGTAGAAATTATTTTTTGTTTCAATTTAGTTTTTTCCTTTTTGGGAATAATTATTTTGAAGAAAAGACGAATTTATAAAAATTATGCCTCTTATATAATCCTTACTAGATTAATAATAATATTGATTTTTATTAATTTTATAATAATTTTTACACACATTGAAGTTTCAAATCAAATAGGAGAAAAGATGCATCTTTTGAATTCAATTCTTGGATCTATTAAAATTGAATTTTTTGGTTTTTTGATGTCTTTTATATTATTAATTTCTTTTATAGAGATTTTTTACAAACCAGAAGATTCATTTTATATAAAATTTCTTGTAATTATGTTCGCTGTTTTTTTTGTAAGTACAGCAATAATAACCATAGTGTTGTATGTTTTAAATATACTAGTACCAACATAATATGTTGGTACTTTTTTATAAACTAGGATTAATTAAGTTTGCTATTATTAACACTATTCCAGCACCCAGGAGACATCCTGCCATTTTTCCTATAGATGAGCCAAGCATTGTACGTTCTTCTGATATTTTGCTTTCCCTTAATCTTTCTGCCATATGACCCTCAAAAACACCTGCTATGCCATCTGTAATAGCATTTCCGACGACTCCACCAATGATTGCACCAGCTATACCAGCTATTGATCCTCCAATGATTGCCAAAATAGCTAAAATACCATTATCAATTATACCAAATATAATGTCTGGCCAGACATTTTTTATTGTAATTTTAAAAAACTCTAAAGAAACAAGACATAAAAATCCTAAGGTTAATATAACCCAACCAATAATCTTTACATCATAAATAAAAAAAGCACTTATTAAAAATATAATAATACACAAAGTAGCAACTTTTATCATTGCTATAATAAATTTTTTATTCATTCATATATTATACTTTAAAATAAAAAAATAGCCCCATAAGGACTATTTTAAGTGTCTATTCAGCTGGTGTTGCTTCAGGAGTTGGAGTTTCTGGAGTTGTAGGACAAGTACATGGTTCATTTCCACATACAGGACATTTTGTTTTTACTTCGTCCATAATTTGCGTAAGTTAAATGATAATTGCATCGACAAATACGTAGACTACTACGCATCTACCCTACATATCTATTATATTATAAAAAAAAATATAAATCAAATAAATTTATAAATAATCAATGCTGAAATTGTTTCAATATTAAGAGATGCAATAAGTAAAGTTTAATTAAATAATTAAAAGTGGTTAATTTTTATAGTTTTTAGTATAATATATTATATATGAATGAATCATTAAAAAATAAAAATGATATAAAAGATAATGAAAAAGGAAGTTTTGAGATAAAAAAACATGGTGGAATTGTTTTAAGAAATATTCCTTTTTGCGAAATACTTGAAAACGAAAAAGAATATAAAGAAAGTAAAGAAAGAAAAAAGGCAATTAGTGATCTTTTAAAGATATGGGATCATTTTTTTATAGCAGAAGTATCAAATAATGTAAAAGGAGCATTGAAAAGCCCCAAAGGTTTTGAAAGATTTATTGATAGTCTTTTAGACGTAAAAGATGATAATTTTGATTTAAGAAATTTCCTTGAAGGTAGTTTGTCAGAGTTTGAATCGTTGAAGGATTCTTTTGAAACTATAAAAGAAAAATTTTTAGAGGACAGATTAGATTTTAAAGATACAGATGATATGGATTTAAATGATGAATTGAAATCTAAATTAGAAACACAACTTAAATGGATAGATGAAAAATTTAAAACAGTAGAAGATCTAATTGAATATATCAAATTAAAAATAACAGAATTATTATAAATTGGTGACCCTACAGAGAATCGGACTCTGATTTTATCCTTGAGAAGGATACGTCCTGACCGTTAGACGATAGGGCCATGTAAAAAATATAGCATTTTTTAGCAAAAAAGAAAAAACGCATAACCAATTGTGTGGAAATACGTTTTTTAGTACGATTGTGGGTGTACTTATTAAAAATTTCTAATTTAGAAGCATATTTTGAGAATAGAGTTCAGAAGATTTTCTGTTTTCTCTTTCTCTTTCTTCTCTTGACCTTCTTAAGAGGATTACAATTTCCTCTTTTTTCTCTCTTTTGATATTCCTGTGACAGAACATCTTTTTAATCTTGTTCGGTAAATTAACCTTTTTTGATTTGGGCATAACGTATCTCCTTAAAAAATAAAAAATTAGTTAATTTGACTCAATATAAAAGAACATAGAATATTGAATCTGTAAAGATTATACATTACTTTAATATAAATAGCAATAAAAACTGTGGAAAAGTCTTTTTTTTGTTAGTCTTTCAGTTTTGCTTGCCCGCCCTAAATTAATCTTCATTTTGGTGGGGTTTTTCTATTGAAAGAGTAGAAAGTTCTGGTGAAGTGCCTGCTATACGAAGCACGTCTTTGTCTATTTTTTTTAATTCTTTATTTGAAGCATTATAGTGATTTACTACAGTACCTAAAGCATTACCAAGTTTGTCGTGATATTCATCAAAAGATTTTAAGTGTTTTCCGAGATCTTCCACCTTCTTTATTATTTCTTTTGCCGACTCTTCTATTTTGAGAGCTTTGAGTCCTTGTAATACAGTTTGTAAATATGCAAGGAAAGAAGTTGGAGATGTGATGATGACTTTATATTTTCCAGCTGCTCGTTGAATCAAATTTTCATTTTCATTGTCGTTTATATTTGCTGCACCAACTTTATTTGTAAGGAGATCATAGTAGATAGCTTCATGTGGAATAAACATAAAAGCGAAGTCTGTAGTACCTTTTCCAGGTTGTATATATTTTGCAGTTTCTGTAATTCTATTTTTTAGATCATTTATAAAAATTGTTTCTAATTTTTTCTTTTCAGCTACATTTTGCTCTTCAGCCATTTTATTATAATTTTCAAGAGAAAATTTTGAATCTATAGGAATTATTTTATCTTTTACAAATACTACAGCATCGACAATAGTGCCATCTGGAAATGGGTATTGCATTTGATAAGACCCAGGCGGAAGGACATTTTTTAAAACTGTCTCTAGGTAGTATTCACCAAGTATACCTCGTTGTTTTGGATTTTTTAGTATATCTTGCAGGCTTTGTAGTTGATCAGCAAAAGAAATGACTTGTTTATTCGTCTCATCGAGCCTTGTGAGTCTTTCTGTAACATCACGGATTATTTCATTTGATTGAGATGAATGAAATTTTAAACTTTCTTGGACTTGTTTGTGTGATTCTCCAAGTTTATTATCTACTGTGCGAGATAATTCATTTAATTGAGTTAGAATAAGGTTTAAACCAGTGTCATTTTCAGGTTTATTATTTTTCTTTTCAAGTAAAAAATATAGAATAATTCCTATTATTAAAACTATTATTATAATTATTAAAATGTTTTCCATAAATTCTTTTCAAATAAACTATACTATTTTCTCAGATAATATTTTAGTGTATAAATCCAATCTTCATCTTCTCCATTTTCTTTTTCTTTTGTTTCTAAGAACCATTGTAAATAACCACGATCAATCTTTGAGACATTTTCTACTGTTTTACCCATATGTTTGCCGAAAGAAAACGAGTACATAAGTGAAGGTTTAGAAGATATATCAATCATATTTTTTAATACTTCTTTATCACTAATTTGCCCATTGGTGGATTCCTTTTTTATTTTATCAAAAAGTCTTTCAAATAATTTTTCTAAGACCAATACATCACCTAATGCATCATGTGCCATAGCATCTATTTCTATATCTAAAAAGTATCTGAGGAATTGTAGTTTATGTTGAGGAAGTTTATTTTCTTTGTCTAGTGCACGAGCTACACGTAATGTGCAAATAATATTTTTAGGATTAATTTTTTCTTTTTTTATTATTGCTAAATCGAATTTTGCATTATGAGCTACTAGTATAGAATCTTTATCTTCAAAAAGATTTTTTATTTTTTTGTAATCATTACTTTCTTGAAAAGATACTTTGTTTTCTACCATTTTATTTGTTATGTGATGTACAGCAGAAGCTTCTGCAGGAATTTTTATTTCTGGTTTATATAACTCACAAAATGTTTCATTGTTGGTTTTATAAGCTAGTTGGCACAAAAAATCTGTATTATTTACACCTGTAGTTTCTGTATCAAAAAATATAATCTTTTGCATAGTGTTATTTTAGCATATTTTTGGTATAATGTAATAATGTTACACGAGCAAATAAAAAATAATATAAAAGACGCTATGTTGGCAAAAAATATTGTTTTGCTTGAGACTTTACGTTCTATGATAGCTTCATTTACGAATGAACTTATTTCAAAGTCGAGGAAACCTAATGAATTTTTGTCTAATGAAGAAGTGATAGCAGTGATAACTCGTCTGGCAAAGCAAAGAAAAGATTCTATAGAACAATATTCAAAAGGTAATCGCCAAGATTTAGTTGATGAGGAATCAGCGCAGTTGGTTATTTTAGAGACTTATTTACCTAAATTGATGGAAAAAAGTGAGATAGAAAAAATTGCGAAAGATAAAAAAGAAGAGCTTGGTATTAATGACGGAATAAAAAAGGGAATGTTGATGCAAGCTTTAATGAAAGAATTGAAAGGTAAAGCGGATGGAGCAGTTGTGAAAGAAGTCGTAGATAATCTTTTTAAAATTTAAAGTATGTATACAGTTAATTTTTTAACTACTTTAGTAGAAAACCATCAGATATTAGCTTATCTTGTTATTTTTCTTGGGCTCATATTTGAAGGAGAGGTAGTTGTCATTAGCACTGGAGTTTTAGCTTATCTTGGAGCTTTGGATTTTACATTATCACTTATTTTTATTTTTGCCGGTAGTTTCGTAAAAACTTTTGCTTTGTATTATATAGGGGAAGTAATGAATTCTAAATTTAGTCACAGTAAATTTTTTCAATATATAGAAAGGAGAGTATTTTATTTTATGCCGAGATTTAAACAAAAACCTTTTTGGTCTATTTTTCTTTCAAAATTTATTATGGGGACGAATTATTTGGTTATTTTATTTTCTGGATATAACAGAATCAGCATGAAGACTTTTATAAAAGCAGAAATTATTTCTACCATTATTTGGGCGCCAGCGCTTTTATCATTGGGATATTTTTTCAGTCAGACAGCTCTTGCTTTCAGTAAGGAAATAAGTAAGTTCTCTTTTATTATTCTTGTTTTATTGATAGTATTTTTACTTTTTGATAAATTAATGGCTGCTTTTTATAGAGTTTTTGAGTTTTTAAAGAATACTACTAGTAATAACAATGGAAATGAATAAAATACATTCGAATACCTCAGTATTAAAAAAATTAATTACACACAATGGATCTTTTCATACGGATGATGTTTTTGCTGCAGCGACACTTTCCTTAGTGTTAGAAAAAATGGGAGAAGATTTTGAAATAATTCGTACGCGTGATGAGGAAATTATAAAAAATGGTGATTATGTTTTTGATGTAGGTGGAATTTATGATGAAGAGAAAAATAGATTTGATCATCATCAAAAAGGTGGAGCTGGTAAAAGATACGAAATAGAATATTCTTCATTTGGTTTGGTTTGGAAGAAATATGGTATAGAACTAACAGAATCAGAAAAGATAGTTGAAATAGTAGATAGACATCTCGTGGCTCCTATAGATGCATCAGATAATGGTATTGATTTAGTAGAAAGTAAACATAAAATTTTTCCATACTTAATTCAAGATTTTTTTAGAATAATGCGACCTACTTGGAGAGAAACTAATTCTAATATTAATGAAATGTTTTTTAAAAGTGTAGAAATTGCGAAAGAAATTTTATTACGGGAAATAATTTATGCAAAAGATGCTATCTTAGCTGATGAAGCAATTTTATCAATATACAATAATACAAAAGATAAAAGATTTATTGTTTTAGATAAAAATTATGCAAAAAAAGAAATTTTAGAAAAGCTTACTGGAACTCTTTTTGTAGTTTATCCTAGAGAAACTAGTAATACTTGGGGTGTTGAAGCAATAAGAAAGGATTTTAAAAGTTTTGAAAATAAAAAAAATTTACCAACAAAATGGGGAGGATTTAGAGATGAAGAATTACAAAATATTACAGGTGTAAAAGATGCAGTATTTTGTCATAAAGCATTATTTATTGCAGTGGCAAAAACAAAAGAAGGAGCGATTAAATTAGCAGAATTAGCAATTTTAAGGTAAATTATATCTAGTGCCTAGTGCCTAAAGCCTAGTGCCTATTAACATGGCATTTATAGATGAAATAAAAATATATGGAGAAGCTGGAACTGGTGGGAACGGTGTTGTTAGATGGCGTCAAGAGAAATTTATACCGAAAGGTGGACCTGCAGGAGGCGATGGTGGACGTGGTGGAGATTTTTATGCGCAGGCTGTTCGCGATGTACACATACTTTCAAAATATAAAGCAAAAAAAAGTTTTTACGCAGAAAAAGGTGAGGATGGTGGTAATAAAAGTTTACATGGCAAAAAAGGAGAAGATTTCTTTTTGGAATTACCAATAGGATCTATCATTACAAATTTAGATACAGATGAGAGATGGCAGTTACTAAAAGAAGGAGAGAAAATTTTATTATTAAAAGGTGGGTATGGTGGATTTGGAAATGAACATTTTAAAAGTTCTACTAATACGACTCCAAAAGAATGGCGTCCTGGAGAAGAAGGTGAACATGCTAATTTTCATATAGAATTAGAACTTTTTGCTGACATAGGGTTAGTTGGGCTTCCTAATGCCGGTAAATCATCTCTACTTAACTCCATAACGAATGCAGATGCAAAAGTGGGTGATTATGCCTTTACAACCCTAGATCCTAACCTAGGAGACTTTTATGACTATACCATTGCTGATATCCCAGGACTTATAGAAGGTGCAAATACAGGAAAAGGATTAGGTGTTAAATTTTTGAGACATATAAAACGTACAAAAATGATTGCGCACCTTGTTTCTTTTGAGAATTTATCTAAGGGTTCTACGGGAATGATGAAAGTTTATAAAGAAATTCGTAAAGAATTAGAAAAATATGATAAGAATTTGAAACTCGGAGAGGATGGGTTATCTTTAAAAGATGAAATCATTATTTTGACTAAATCTGATATTGTAGAAGATAAAAAAATAATAGAAAGAGAAAAAGATAAATTTAAAAAAATACTTGCCCGTTCTTCTGGTGGAAGTAAAAAAGTTTTTGTGCTTTCTTTATTTGATGATGATAGTGTAAAAAATTTACGAGATGAACTAGTGAAAATTCTACAAAAGAAATAAAATCCACAGAGGCGTTGCCTCTGTGGATTATGGATATTTTTATTTAAAAACATAATATAGCATAAAAAATACCACTGGTGCTACAAAAAAGACGATAAAGAAAAATAAATTCATTTTTTTCTTTTTCTTTTCGTATTTTTCTTGTTTCTCTCTTTCCGAAAAATATATCATTTTTAGCTCCTTTTAAGTAAGTTTACTATGAATTTCTAATTTAGAGGTTAACATAAATATTAATTTAATCAACTGTCTACCAACCTTACATATGAAAAGATAGTAGACAGTTAGGAATAGTTTCTATATAATGAATATTATGAAAGGAGAAATTATTTATAAAATTTTGTCTGTTTTACAAGAAAAAACTTTTTCTGTTATAGACTTAGTTGATGTTTTTGTTAGTTCAGGATATGGAGCAAATATTAACAAAATAGAATATGAATTTAATAAGAAAAATAAAAAAAGAATTAATAATCAAATAGATAAAGAAAAAATAAGAAAAATAAAAAGATATTTATATAAACTTGAAAAAGAAGGACTTATATTGAAAAATTTATCAATGAAAATAAATCTGACTCAAAAAGGTAAAAATAAATTAAGTGTATTTAAAAAATCTTTCTTATTAAATAAAACTAAATATAAAAGAGAAAAAAGTGAAAATATAATTGTAATTAGTTATGATATACCAATAGCATTTAATAAAGAGAGAAATATATTAAGAGATATGTTGAGATATTTAGATTTTAATTTAATTCATAAGAGTGTTTGGGTTGGGAAAACAAAATTACCAAAAGAGCTGATTGTTGATTTAGAGAATCTTGGAATTTTAGATTATTTAGAAATTTTAGAAGTTACAAAAAATGGGAGTTTAAAATCAAAAAATTAATTTTTTGATTAAGATTAATTAATATTAGAATTTTTAAAATTTGTCTACTATCTTTACATATGTAAACTTAGTAGACAAAAATGAGATTTATTTAAAATATATATTTTTTGATTTATATTAGCCAATTTAATTTTTATTTTATATAATGGAACTATGGAGAAAAAATATTATCCTACAATTGGATTAGAAATTCATGCAGAACTTAAAACAAATACAAAAATGTTTTGTAGTTGTAAGAATAATCCTGATGAAGAAAAACCAAACATAAACATTTGTCCAGTCTGTATGGCTCATCCTGGTACTTTGCCTGTAATAAATAAAAAGGCTATAGAAAATGTTATAAAAGTTGGTTTAGCTATTGGTGGAGATATTGCAGATTTTACTGAGTTTGATCGTAAAAATTATTTTTACCCAGATATTCCAAAAGGGTATCAAATTTCTCAATATAAATATCCAATAATTTCTGGAGGACATCTTGCAGATTTTGATGTGACGCGTGTGCATCTAGAAGAAGATACAGCAAATAATAAACATAGAGATGAAAAATTTACAGACGTTGGACGTCTGTTACAGACGTCCAACGTCTGTAAAGAAGGATATTCTCTTGTTGATTTTAATCGCGCAGGCGTGCCTTTAATGGAGCTTGTCACGGAACCACATACTTTTAAAACTGATACTGATGCAGCAAAAGCAGCATCTTTATTTGCGAAAGAACTTCAGCTTATACTTTGGTATTTAGGTGTTTCTGAAGCAAATATGGAAAAAGGTGAAATGCGAGTAGAAGCGAATATTTCTGTTTCTGATAACATAAAAGCTTTTGAGCTTAATCAGCCAGTCGGATTGTCAGGAAGAATGGAAGCCATTGCTTCTTTAGGTACAAAGGTAGAAGTAAAAAATTTAAATTCATTTAAAAGTGTCGAGAAAGCTATCAAATTTGAATTAGACAGAATGATTGCTCTTTATGAAGAAGGAAAAGCAGATGAAATAGTGCAAGAGACTAGAGGTTGGGATGAGAGTAAACAGAAAACATTCTCACAAAGAAAAAAGGAATCTAGTCATGATTATAGATATTTTCCAGAACCAGATTTACCAAAAATGAAATTGCATGAAGTTTTTAATTTAAAAGCAATGGAAAAAGTATTACCAGAATTACCTCAAGCAAAAAGACTAAGATATAAAAATGATTTTGGAGTAAAAAAGGAAGATATTGAAAGTTATATTAATGATAAAGAATTAGGAGGATGGTTTGAAGAAATAGCAAAATCATTAAATGATTCTGAAAAAATAAAAATTGCTTCAAATTATATTACCTCTGATTATTTGGGTTTAAAGAAAGCCAACTTGGAGGCAAGGCCTCCAAGTGCTGCAAATTTTGCTGAATTAATAAACTTAGTTACTGAAAGTAAAATTTCTTCTCGTTCAGCAAAAGACATTTTAGCGATGATTGTATTGAAAGATGAATCTTCACTCAAAATTGCAACAGAAAAAGGTTTACTTCAAAAAAATGATGAGGGAGAAATAAGAAATTTAGTTCAAAAGATAATTTCTGAAAATCCTGAAGTAGTGGCTATTTATAAAGGTGGAAAAGAAAATGCAATTATGTCTCTTGTTGGAAAAATTATAAAAGAAAGTAATGGCAGTGCCAATCCACAAATAGTTATCAAAATGTTGAAAGAAATGTTAAAATAAAGAGACTTGTCCCGTTAGAAATTCAGCGGACATGTTATAATGATAATGTTATTAATTTAAAATTTCTAATGAGATGAAAACCTTACGTGAATATGTAAAAGAAGCGGAAGAGAAGAAGGTAGCAATAGGTCATTTTAATATTTCAAATTTAGAAGCCTTGCATGGTATTTATAATGCAGCTAAGAAGTTAAATGTGCCTATAATAATTGGTCTTTCAGAAGGGGAAGAAAATTTTATAGGTAAAGAAGAAGCAGTAGCTTTAATAAAGGCTATTCGTGAGAGGGATGATTTTCCTATTTTTTTAAATGCAGATCATCATTATAGTTTTGAAAAAGTTAAAGAAGCGTTAGATGCTGGTTATGATGCAGCTATTATTGATTTAGTAAAATTACCACTTGAAGAAAATATTTTACTTACAAAAAAATGTGTTGATTATGCTAAAGAACTTTCTCAAAAAGAAAATAGAGATATTTTAGTTGAAGCAGAGCTTGGTTTCATTGGAACTTCTTCAAAAATTTTAGAGGAAATTCCAGAAGGGGTAAGTGAAGCGACTATGACAAAAGCAGAAGATGCAAAATATTTTGTAGAAAAAACTGGTATTGATTTGTTGGCACCTTCTGTAGGAAATGTTCATGGAATGGTAAAAGGAGGAAACCCTAGACTTAATATAGAAAGAATAAAAAAAATCCGTGCTACTTGTGGTGTACCTCTAGTATTACATGGAGGTTCAGGAATTTCGGATGAAGATTTTACGAATGCTATAAAAGCAGGTATTTCTATAGTTCATATTAATACTGAGATTCGTGTTGCTTATAAAGAAGCAATAGAAAAATATTTGAAAGAGAATCCAAATGAAGTTGCACCATATAAAATATTACAACATGCAGTAGAGGCTGTAGAAAAAGTAGTAGAAGCGCGATTGAAGCTTTTTAATAATTTAAAATAGAAAAAATTATGGAGATAGAAAAACCTTCTTTTGAATTCAGAAAAGAAAAGATAAAATATCAAGGAGAAATCATTGAAGTAGTTCAAGAAACTTTTTTTTCTAATGATAAAGAGATTAATTTAGAGAAAGGAAGAAGATCTCCAGGTGTTAGATTAATAATAGAAGCACCTGACGGAAAATTTTTAATAAGTAAAGAAGAAAGGCCAAGATTTGGTTTAGATTATAGATTGCCAGGTGGTAAGGTTTTTAATTCGCTTTCTGAATTTAATGAATTTTTAAAATCAAAAAAAGATTTAAAGGAAATTTTAGAAAAAGCGAAAGAAGCAGCAATAAATGAAGCAAAAGAAGAAGTAGGAATTAATCCAACAGAAATGGAAGAATTTTATATCTCTCATTGCGGTGGAAGTTTTGAATGGGATTTACATTATTTTATTGTTAAAAAATATGAAGAAGTTGGACAAAGTCTTGAAGAACATGAAAAGATAGAACCAACAGTATTATCGAAAGAAGAATTATTAGAAATAATTTTTTCTGGACAAATGAAAGAAGATAGAAGTGTCGCTGTATTATTAAAATATTTACATAGTAAAGAAAAATAAAAATGTTTTCACAGATTTTTAACACAATTAAAAGTTTTTTACACATAATTCAAATATTTTTTGATTAAAAAAATGCATGAAAGAAAAGATAGAAATTCAAAATAGAAAAAATAAAAAAATAGTTGTTGAAATTAATACGCCAGAAAATGTGAAAGGTTTATCTTTTACGTTACATGGTCTTGGTGGTTTTAAAGAACAAATACATATAATGGCTCTTTTAGATACACTTTTAAAAAATAATTATATTGTAGTTAATTTTGATGCAACTAATTCTATTGGTGAAAGTGATGGCAAATATGAAGAAGCAACAATGCAAAATCACTATGAAGATTTAGTTGATGTTATTAACTGGGCAAAAACTCAGAATTGGTACAAAGAGCCATTTATTTTAGCAGGGCATAGTTTAGGAGGATTTGCTGTTGCAAAGTACGCAGAAGAATTTCCAAAAGAAGTTAAGGGGGTGTTTCCTTATGCCGCCGTCTATTCTGGTAAAAATAGCTTTGAAGCATCAGAAAAATTCAAATCTGAAGAAATTAAAGCATGGAAAGAAACAGGTTGGACACACAGGACTAGTACTTCAAAGCCAGGTACAAAAATGAAACTCCCATGGTCTCATATGGAAGAAAGACTTAAACATGACTTAAAACCTATGGTTAATAAAATTACAATGCCTGTACTTTTTGTTGTTGGAGAAAATGATACTAGTTGTCCACCAGAGCATCAAAAAAATTTCTTTGATTTACTGCCAAAAGGAATAGAGAGAGAGTTTCATATTATTAAAGGTGCACCACATACTTTCCATGATTTAGAACACTTGAATCAATTAAAAGAAATTTTTGATAATTGGTTAAAGAAATTAAAATAAGTGAAAGAAGAAATACTAAAATTTTTTAATGGGGAAGTAGAAGATAGCGAAGAAACACTTTTAAAATATTCGCGTGATGCGAGTATTTTTGAATTACGACCAAAGCTTGTTCTTTTCCCTTTGGACTCAAAAGATGTTCAGAATTTAGTGAAATGGGTAAGTGAAAATAAAGATAAATATGCCGATCCTGAAAAAAATAAAGATTATAAAAATCTTTCCATTACTTGCAGATGCGCAGGAACAGATATGTCAGGTGGTGCTATAGGTGAATCTTTGATTTTGGATTTCACTCGGCATATGAATAAGTTGATACGACCACCTCGCCCTTTGGGCACTCCTCCTTCAAAAGGAGGAGAAGATTTTTCTCCCCTCCTTGGTGAGGAGGGGGCTGGGGGTGGTGATTATTCCATCACTGTGCAGCCCGGTATGTTTTATCGAGATTTTGAAAAAATAACTTTAGAAAAAGGACTTATTTTGCCTTGTTACACTGCATCAAAGAGTTTGAATGCTATGGGTGGAATGTTTGGTAATAATTCGGCTGGAGAGCGAACTCTTAAATATGGGAAAACAGAAGATTATATTTTAGAAACAAAGATAGTTTTTTCTGATGGTAATGAATATATTATAAAACCATTAACTCAAAATGAATTAACTAAAAAAATAATGCAGTCAAATTTTGAGAGTGAAATTTATAAAAATATTTATAATTTAATAAATGAAAATAAAGAAGAAATAAAAAATGCCAAACCAGCGGTCAGTAAAAATTCTGCAGGATATTATATTTGGAATGTAATTGGAGATTTTTTTGATTTAAACAAACTTTTAGTTGGTTCTCAAGGCACATTGGGTATAGCTACCGAAATTACTTTTAAACTTGTTAAAAATCCTAAACATTCTAAACTTGTAGTTATTTTTGTTAATGGATTAGAACCATTGGGTCGTCTTGTGGATGAAATTTTACAATTTAAACCAGAAACACTTGAGACATATGATGATAAAACTATAAAATTAGCAGTTAGATTTTTTCCAGATTTTCTTAAAAATAAAGGTCTTCTTGGTATGATAAAATTTATGTGGAGTTTTTTACCTGAATTGAAAATGATGTTCAATAGTCTTTTTGGGGGTGGTTTCCCAAAATTAATTATTCTTGCAGAGTTTGCTGGTGAAGATGAATCTATGATAGACAGGCAATGTATTTCTTTAAAAGAAAAGATTTCCGCCAAAGGCGGACCAGCCTCAGGCTGGAAAAATATAAATGTTCATATTACAAAGTCAGAGATAGAAGCAAATAAATATTGGGATATTAGAAGAGAAAGTTTTTCTTTACTACGTAAACATGTCAAAGGTCTTCATACTGCTCCATTTATAGATGATATTATAGTTCGTCCAGAATTTTTGCCAAAATTTATTCCTGAGCTTAATCAAATTTTTTCAAAATATGATTTGAATTATACAATAGCAGGACATATAGGAGATGGTAATCTTCACGTCATTCCTCTTATGGATTTTAAACATCCTGATACACCTAAAATAATAATAGAACTTGGAGAGAAAGTGTATGATCTTATTATAAAATATCATGGTTCTATTACAGCAGAACACAATGATGGTATAGTTCGTACTTTATATTTAGAAAAAATGTACGGGAAAAAGATGGTTGCAATTTTTGGAGAAATAAAAAAAATATTTGATTTGAAAAATATTTTTAATCCAGGTAAAAAAACATTTTCAGAAGATGGTGGTGGAACAAAAGAATATATGATTTCACATATTGCACTGGAACATAGCGTAATACATAAAGTTTAAAAATCAATTTATATTTGCTTTTTTTATATTTTTATATATAATGTTTTTATGTTTGTAATTAAAGCTAAAAAAAGAAACGAAGGTATTAATTTAGATACATTAAGAAATGAAGGAGAGATTCCAGCTGTTTTTTATGGTATGGGAAAAGCTACTACTTCTATTTCTATACCGACAGTTGAATTTAAAAAAATTTGGAGAGAAGCAGGAGAATCTTCTACTATAAAAGTATCAATCGGTGATAATAACATTGATGTTTTAATTCATGATGTACAAGTACATCCAGTTACAGATGAGCCTATTCATGTAGATTTTCTTGTTGTAGATATGAATAAAAAGATTAAAGTTAATGTACCACTAGAATATATTGGAATATCTAATGTTGTAAAGAATGGTTTAGGAAATCTTGTAAAAGTACTTCATGAAGTAGAAATTGAAGCATTACCAAAAGATCTTCCACATAATCTTATTATTGATATATCTAAACTAGAAACAATAGATGACCAAGTTTTTGTCTCTGATATAAAATTACCTATTGGTGTTGTTTTAATTACTGATCTAAACGAAGTTGTTGCTTCTGTTGTTCTTCAAGTAGAAGAAAAAGAAGAAGTCATTGCTCCAATTGATTTATCTGCAATTGAAGTTGAAAAGAAAGGTAAGAAAGAAGAGGAAGGAGGAGAAGCAGTAGAATCTGAAGTAGAAGCAGAAAAGAAATAATCTTCCAAAGGCGGACAGGTTTTCTAAAATATGTTAAAATAAAGACTATGGTCAAGAAGATTGCCATAGTTTTTATTTTTGTATTACTTTTAACTTTTGGAACACCAAAGGCATCTTTGTCTTTTGATTGCGAAAAAGATTTAAATAGTAGCTCTTCAGCTAGTCAAAGGCGATCTTGTCAAAATGAACTTGATAAATTATTACAAGAACAAGCTGACTTAGAAGCTAAATTAAAAGAACAAAATAAACAAACAGGTACTCTTAAGGGAGATGTGATAGCGCTTACTACTCAAATCAATGCTTTAAAAACTAAAGTAAAAGCAAGAGCGTTAATAATAGCAGAATTAAAAGTTGATATAAATGACAAGGTTTCAAAAATAGAAACACTGTCTGGAAAAATAGAACGTGAACACGTATCTCTTGCTCAATTATTAAGAAATACAAATGATTTTGATAATCAGGATTTTATTTATTTAATATTTTCTGACGAAAGTCTTTCTACTTTTTATAGTGATCTTGAATCTTATGCTTCTATTAAACAAGCTATAAAAATGTCAGTGGATCAAATTAGGGGTATAAAAACTGAAACAGAAATAGAAAAAAAGGGTCTTGAAAAAAAACAGAATGCAGAAACAGATGCTAAAGCTGAACTTGAAAGTGCACAAAAAAAGGTTGTACAAAGTGAAGCTGAAAAGAAAAAACTTTTAGTAATAAGTACACAAACAGCAAGTGCTTATCAACTGTTGGCTGCAGACAGAAAAGCAAGAGCAGCAAAAATTCGTAGTGCTTTATTTAACTTAGCTGGTATTTCACAAAAAATTGAATTTGGAACAGCATTGGAATATGCAAATGAAGCAAAAAATAAAACCGGTATTGATCCTGCATTTTTACTCGCTATTCTTACACAAGAAAGTAATTTGGGAGCAAATGTTGGCCAGTGTTATTTGACTAATGTTGATACAGGAGAAGGTGCTGGTAAAAATACAGGAACTTATTTTAAAAATGTAATGAAGCCAACCCGTGATGTAGGACCATTTTTGGAGATAACTAACAATCTTGGTTTTGATGCATTTAAGACTGCTGTATCTTGTCCTATTGCTGGAGTAGCTGGATGGGGAGGTGCAATGGGGCCAGCTCAATTTATTCCTTCGACATGGAAATTATTTGAAAATCGTTTAAAAAATCTTTTAGGATATTTTGCTAGTCCTTGGGCTCCTAAAGATTCTTTTATGGCTTCATCTTTATATCTCACAGATCTTGGAGCGGTGGGTACTAGTGCTAGTGCTCAAAATAGAGCTGCTTGTAAATATTATGGTTCTGGAGGAGCAACATGTTCATATAGTAATAGTGTTATGAAATTAAAATCTACAATACAAGATAATATAGATTTGCTTTCGAGTTAAATTTGTGATACTCTCTCCTAGTAATGAAAAAAGAAATACATCCAAAATATGATATTAAAGCTAAAGCTACTTGCGCATGTGGAGCTATTTTTGAAGTAGGTTCAACAATGCCTGAAATTAAAATGGAAATTTGTAGTCATTGCCATCCTTTTTATACTGGCAATGATAAAGTTATGGATACTGCTGGACGTGTAGAACGTTTCAATAAGCGTCGTGCTTTGGTTGCTAAAGTTAAAGCCAAGAAGTAAATGAATTTAGACGAATTAAAAAAAAATCATAATACAAGCTATTTGGCTAGTATTTTAGAGCGTCTTTTGCGTGAAGAAGAACAAGTTCGTGAAATGATGGGTGGTGATGATGATTTGCATGAGATGGCAGCGATTGAACTTAAGTCTATTCAAGAACAAAAAGAAGTTACAGAAAAACAGATTCAAGACATATTAGACAAGGATATCGAAGAAGAAGAAATGGCTAATGAAATAGTATTAGAAGTACGTGCTGGAGCTGGAGGAGACGAAGCTTCTCTTTTTGCTTGGGAGCTTGCACATATGTATGAATTATTTTCTGTGATGAAAGGTTGGCAATGGAAGACAAATTATGAATCAAAAAGTGAATTGGGTGGTTATAAAGAAGCGAGTTTTGAAATAAAGGGTAGAGATATTTATAAAATGATGCGTTATGAAACTGGAGTGCACAGGGTACAAAGAACACCTGCAACAGAAAAAAATGGACGAGTACATACTTCTACTGCATCTGTCGCTGTGCTTCCTATCAGAAGAAAAGTTTTATTTGAAATTAATCCAGCAGATTTAGATATGGAATATTCTCGTTCAGGAGGAAAAGGAGGACAGAATGTAAATAAGGTTGAAACAGCAGTACGTCTCATTCATAAACCAACAGGCATAGACGTGCGTTCAACAAATGAAAGAAGTCAACTTGCAAATCGTGAAAAAGCGATGATGATTTTAACTGCAAAACTTCAACAGTTAAAAGAAGAAGAAGAGGCTAAAAAATATGCTGGTGTAAGGAAAGATCAAATAGGTACTGGAGATAGATCAGAAAAAATTCGTACTTATAATTTTTCTCAAGATAGAGTAACAGATCATCGTATCAAAAAATCTTGGCATAACTTACCTAAAATAATGGGAGGATATATTGAAGAAATTGTTGATGCTTTACAGTCTGGTGAGACAGGGGATGAAGAAGAATAAAAAAGATTTTGCTTTTTATTTATGTATATGTAATACTTATTGTGTAGTTTCTCGAAAGAGCTTTTAAAGTTTTCGTTGTGAGTTTAGTGATATGTTTTTGCATCAAAGAGATCATTGAGCGACAAGAGTATCTACGTTTTGGCATAAAGTCAAAACATTATAATTAGTTTTTGCTCATTTTTTTAAAAAACGAGAGAAGTAAAATAATATGGCTACAAAGCTATATGTAGGGGGACTCCCTTACAGTGTTCAAGAGGATGCTCTTAAAGAGCTCTTTGCACAAGCAGGTTTAGTAACATCTGCTGTGATTATTATGGATAAGATGTCTGGTCGTTCAAAAGGTTTTGGATTTGTAGAAATGGCAACAGCAGAGGAAGCACAAGCTGCTATATCTATGTTCAATGATCAAGAATATGAAGGACGCAAACTTACAGTAAATGAGGCTCGTCCAATGGAAGCTCGTCCACCAAGACAAAGTGGTGGTGGATATGGTGGAAATAGTAATGGAGGATACGGTGGAGGTAACCGTGGTGGACGCCGAGAATATTAATCTGATTTATTTGTACAAAAACCGCTTTTTAAGCGGTTTTTGTTTGCAGATAGAAGGTATATTTGATATAGTCTTTTTAAGGGCGTGTAGTTCAGTGGTAGAACGCTGTCCTGATAAGACAGAGGCCGTAGGTCCGATTCCTACCACGCCCACATGGAGACAGAAGGAAATAAAAATAAAAACAATAATTTGTCTCGCCAGAATGGAATTTGGTGGAAACCAGCAGTTGAAATATTTAGTGAAATATCAACTTGGATTGCAGTGCCAATAATTTTGGCAGTGATAGGAGGTAAAGCCCTAGATGAACGTTATGGTACAAAGCCATATTTACTTCTAGTATTGTCTGGTGTAGCTTTTTTATTTTCAGCTTATGGTATTGTAAAAGCTGTAAAAAAATATGCAGCTAAAATAAAAAAAGAAGAAGAGAAAAAATAATTTATGGAACAAGAAAAAAATTTAGTAACACAAACAACAGCAACAGAAGAAATATCTCACGACTCTACGCTTTTTGCTGAACCTATTTATCATTTCAATAATTTTACAATTACAAATGCTCTTTTCACGAGCTGGATAGTTGTGATTTTTATTATTGTTATGTCTTTCATACTTCGTTCTAAGCTTCGAGAAGTTCCTGGAAAAATTCAAAATCTTTTTGAAATTGTTATAGATGGAGCACTTTCTTTATGTGATCAAGTTACAAACGATAGAGCTCTTTCTTTGAAAATTTTTCCAATTGCTATTTCTGTATTTATTTTTATTCTTATTAATAATTGGATTGGATTGATTCCACTAGGAGGTTTGGGATTAATAGAAAAAGGAGAAGAGGGTCTTGCTTTTATACCATTTCTTCGTGGTGGTACAGCTGATATTAATACAACTATTGCATTGGCTTTGATGGCTGTTTTAGGTGCAAATATGTTTGGTGTTTTTTCTATAGGAATATGGAAAACTTTTAATAAATATGTTAATCTGAAAGTAATTGGACAAATGGGGAAAAAACTACGTAAAGACCCAACAATTATAATTGTTGCTCCAATTACGTTCTTTGTAGGATTAATTGAAATTGTTGGTGAATTTGCAAAAGTTGCATCATTATCTTTTCGTCTTTTTGGTAATGTCTTTGCAGGAGAAGTCTTGCTCGTTTCTATGGCGGCATTAGTTGGATATGTTGTACCAATACCATTTCTTTTTTTAGAAATACTTGTTGGAGTCATTCAAGCGCTTATTTTTTCAATTTTATTGGTTGTTTATTTTACAATTGCATCTACAGATCACGATGAACACGAAGAAACACATCACAAAGAAGAGTCGATTATTATTAATAATAGTATTCCGATCTAGGTCGGGAAAAAGAAATATATGGAATTAAGTACTATCGCAAAAGCAATTGTTATGGGTATCGGAGCAGTTGGTCCAGCTTTAGCTATTGGTATGATTGGTTCAAAAGCGATGGAATCAATTGGCCGTAATCCTGAAGCTGCTGGGAAAATTCTTGTGCCAATGCTTTTAGCTTGTGCCTTTGCTGAAGCAATCGCTATTTATGCACTTGTTATCGCATTTTCAATCTAAAATTCCCCTCTTGAGGGGTGCCCCTCGGGCGGGGTGGATGAATATTTCCACCTCCCCCTAAAGGGTACTCCTCAAGAGGAGAATAAACCCAATGGATTCAATCATTAACACATTTCACATAGATTTTAAAATTATTATTGCTCAAATTTTTAATTTTGTGATAGTTTTTGTTGTTTTATACATATATGCTCTTAAGCCATTAAATAAATTAATGAAGGAGCGTTCTGAAAAAATATCAAAAGGTATTGATGATGCTAAAATAAATGCAGAAATTTTAAATAATACAAAAGCAGAATATGAAGAAGTTTTAGTAAAAGCTCGTAATGAAGCATATAAGATATGGGAAGTTGGAAAAAAAGAATCAGAAGCAAAAAAAATTTTAATGTTAGAAAAAGCAAAAGAAGAAGTTGATATTATGATAGATAATGGAAAAAAGAATCTTGAAAATGAAAAAATAAAAATGGTAGCCGAAGCCAGAGAAGAAATCACTACTCTTTCCATAAAAATAGCAGAAAAAATACTTGGTAAAAATTTAGATAAAAATTTTGATGAGAAAACAATGAAAGAATTAAATAATATATAAATCCACCAAAATTTTTCACGAAAATAAAATTATGTTAACAAATATTAAAATTATATATATTAAAAAAATTTAGGCGGATAAAAAATATGGCAACTATTTCAAACAATGATATAGCCCGTGCAATTTATCTAATTTTGAAAGATAAAACAAAAATAGAATTACATGATGTATTTGATAAAGTAATAAAATTTTTAGTACAGAAAAGATTATTAACAAAGACTGCAGATATTTTAGAACGTTTAGATAAAATAATTAATAAAGAGGAAGGGAAAATTATTGTAAAGATATTAAGTGCTAAAAAACTAAAAGAAGAATTAAAAAAAGAATTAATAATTTTTCTGAAAGAACGTTATAAAGCTAAAGAGATTGTCTTTATAGAAGTGTTAGAAGAAAAATTGTTAGGTGGTATGAGAATAGAGGTGAATGATGAAATTATCGATTTAACAGTAAAAAACAAAATTAAAAAATTACAAGAACATTTAACAAGAAGAATATGAGTCCCGTTAGAAGTTAACTTTCGGGAATAAATTATAAAAATTAATTAAGTTTATCTAATATATTAAAAAAGTTAAGTAAATTAGTATAACTTCTAACGGGATGAGTAACAATATTGTAGAAAATTTAAAAAAAGAAATAGATAATTTTTCATCACAAATAAAAGCTGAAAAAGTTGGACATGTTTTAGAAGTTTTTGATGGTATAGCCAAAGTTTCTGGTCTTTCAGAGATAAAATCATCAGAGATGGTTACTTTTAGCAATGGAGAAATTGGTGTAGCACTTAACCTAGAAGAGGATACTGTTGGTATTATCATTCTTGATGATTTTTCTAAGATAAGAGAAGGGGATGAAGTCAAAGCTACTGGAAAAATTTTAGAAGTACCAGTTTCGGATAATATTATTGGACGAGTTGTAAATGCCTTAGGTGTAGAAATTGATGGCAAAGGTGTTATTAGAACAGATAAAACTTATCCAATAGAAAAAGTTGCACCGGGTGTTATTACTCGTCTTTCTGTCTCTCAACCTGTTTCCACTGGTATTAAAGTTATCGATGCTATCATTCCTATCGGTCGTGGTCAACGTGAGCTTATTATTGGTGATCGCCAGACTGGTAAAACTGCAATTGCTATTGATGCTATTTTAAATCAAAAAGGTCAAAATATGATTTGTGTTTATGTTTCTATTGGTCAAAAAGATTCTAAACTTCGCAAAATTCAAACTCGCTTAGAAGAAGGTGGTGCGATGGCTTACACTATTATTGTTTCTGCAGGATCATCAGAACCCGCACCATTATCTTACATTGCTCCTTATACTGGAGTATCTATTGCTGAATATTTTATGGATCAAGGTAAAGATGTATTAATAATTTATGATGATTTATCAAAGCATGCTGTAGCTTATCGTGAAATTTCTCTTTTACTTCGACGTCCACCAGGTCGTGAAGCATACCCTGGAGATGTTTTTTATTTGCATTCTCGTTTACTTGAACGTGCTTGTAGAAGAAATGAAAAATACGGTGGTGGTTCTATTACAGCATTACCTATTATTGAAACACAAGCTGGTGATGTCTCTGCTTATATTCCTACGAATGTTATTTCTATTACTGATGGACAAATTTTTCTTGAGACAGATCTTTTTTATAAAGGTATTCGTCCAGCTGTAAATGTTGGACTTTCAGTATCTCGTGTAGGTTCTAATGCACAAATTAAAGCAATGAAAAAAGTTGCAGGAACTTTGAAATTAGATTTAGCTCAGTTTCGTGAACTTGAGGCATTTTCACAATTTGGTTCAGATCTTGATAATGCTACAAAACAACAACTAGAACGTGGTAAAAGAGCAGTAGAGGTATTAAAACAATCTCAATATGCTCCTATGGCAGTAGAACGTCAGGTAGTTGTACTTTATGCTTTAGTTAAGGGTTATATGGATGATATTCCTGTAGAAAAAATTAAAGAATTTGAAGAAGGTTTAATAAATTATACAGAAAACAATAATAAAAAATTCTATAAAGAAATTACAGAAACACAAATGTGGAGTGATGCAGGTGAGACAGAACTTAAAAAAGTAATAGAAGATTTTAAAAATAGTTTTAAATAACAAAATGGCAAGTACCAAAGAAATTAAAAGAAGAATAAAGAGTGTGAAGAGTACAAAGAAAATCACGAAAGCGATGGAACTTGTTGCTGCTTCAAAGATGAAAAGAGCAGTATCTTCTACTTTAGCTTCTCGTTTGTATGCAGAATATTCTTGGGAGATTTTAACTTCTATTTCTAAAAATATTGAAAAAATTGAACACCCACTTTTTATAGAACGTGATGTAAAAAAAATATTGTTGCTTGTGATTTCTTCTAATAGGGGACTTTGTGGTGCATATAATACACAAATTATGAAGAAAGTACTTTCATTATTTAAAAATGGAGATGGTAATAAAAATATAGATATTATAACAATTGGGAAAAAAGGAGATACTATGATGCGCCGAGTAGGTAAAAATATTATTGCCAGTTTTTTTGAACTACCGAGCAACGTTTCTCTTTTTGATATTGTGCCGATTTCAGAATTGGCTATGAATGAATATAATTTAAATCATTATGATAAAGTTTTAGTAGCTTATACTGATTTTATTTCTGCCCTTTCTCAAAAACCAAACATTAAACAAATAATACCGGTTTCTAAAACAGAGTTTGCGGAAGCCTTGCTTCCGCAAGGCGGAAGCAAGGCTTCCGCAAAATTCACCGATTATTTATTTGAAGGAGACCAAGAAGCATTAATAGGATCGTTGGCAGAAAAATTAACACGAATGCAAATTTATCAAATGCTTCTTGAATCAAACGCTTCTGAACAATCTTCGAGAATGATAGCAATGAAAAATGCGTCAGAGGCTGCAGGAGAAATGATAGATGATTTAACATTAGTATTTAACAAAGCTCGTCAGAGCAATATTACGAGAGAGATTTCGGAAATAAGTGCAGGTATGGCGAGTGTAAACTGAGTTTCCGCCAAAGGCGGATCAGCCTATGGCTGAAAAAATATTATAAATTATTAATAACAGAAGTAAATTATGAAAACAACAGGTATAATAAAAAGAATAATAGGACCGGTCGTAGATGTAACATTTTCTGGTGGTGTTCCAAATATATATAGTGCACTCACAGTTAAGAAAGGAGATTCAACAATAGTTTTAGAAGTTGAACAACATATCGGAGAAAATACTGTTCGTGCAGTTGCTATGGACTCTACAGATGGTCTTTCTCGTGGAATGGAAGTTATAGATACTGGTGCACCTATTTCTGTCCCTGTTGGTAAAGAAACACTTGGAAGAATGTTTAATGTACTCGGTGCTCCTATTGATAATGGTAAAGAAGTGACAGGTTCTGTATCTCCAATTCATCGCAAGGCTCCAAGTTTTGTTTCTCAATCTACAAAAGTTGAAATCCTTGAAACTGGTATTAAAGTTATAGATCTTATTTGTCCTGTTCTCAAAGGAGGAAAAGTTGGACTTTTCGGAGGTGCTGGAGTCGGTAAGACTGTCGTTATTCAAGAACTCATCCACAATATCGCAGCGAACCATGGAGGATATTCTGTTTTTGCTGGTGTGGGAGAAAGAACTCGTGAAGGTAATGATTTGTATCATGAAATGAAAGATTCAAAAGTTTTAGATAAAGTTGCAATGGTATTCGGACAAATGAATGAACCACCAGGAGCTCGTCTACGTGTAGCTCTTTCAGGACTCACAATGGCAGAATATTTTCGTGATCAAGAAAATAAAGACGTTTTATTTTTTATAGATAATATTTTTCGATTTACTCAAGCAGGATCTGAAGTTTCTGCTTTGCTTGGACGTATACCTTCTGCTGTGGGTTATCAGCCAACTCTTGCGACAGAAATGGGAATATTACAAGAACGTATCACTTCTACAGATAAAGGTTCTGTAACGTCCGTACAAGCTGTCTATGTGCCAGCTGATGATCTTACTGACCCAGCTCCAGCAACAACATTCTCACACCTTGATTCAACTGTCGTTTTAAATCGTTCACTTTCTGAAATAGGTATTTATCCTGCTGTTGATCCTCTAGATTCATCTTCAACTATTCTTGATCCAAATATTGTAGGTAAAGACCATTATTATGTTGCTCGTGAAGTTCAAAGAGTTCTGCAACGCTATAAAGATTTACAAGATATTATTGCAATTCTTGGTATGGAAGAATTATCTGAAGCTGATAAAGAGCTTGTTGCTCGTGCTAGAAAAATTCAGAAATTCCTTTCACAGCCAAATTTTGTAGCTGAACAATTTACAGGAGTAAAAGGTGTTTATGTTTCGCTTGCTGAAACTATCAGATCATTTAAGGAAATTCTTGAAGGTAAACATGATGATAAGCCAGAAGGAGATTTTTATATGAAGGGAGCAATTTAATTAGATTCTTTGAAAATTTAAAATAGCTTCTCTTGAAAAGCAATCTATCTGGTGAAGTTTCACCAGCGAACTGCTCGTCGCTCAAGAAAATAATAAATGAATTATCATTTTTATTTTCTAAGCTCCTGTGCAAGGCTTTTCCAGAAAACTATTTTAAATTTTCAAAATAAATATTATGCCAAAACAATTAAAATTAAAAATTATAACACCTGAACGATTAGTATTGGAAGAAATGGTTGATCAGGTAAGTTTACCAACAACACTTGGTGAAATTACTGTTTTGCCTGATCATATTCCTCTTGTTACTGGTCTTACTTCTGGAGATGTTGTTGCATTAATTAATAATGAATATGTTCCAATGGCTGTAGTTGGTGGTTTTATAGAAATAAAGAAGGATGAAAATGATGTTACTGTTGTAGCTGTTTTGGCTGATTTTGCTGAACATTTGTCTGAATTAACAGATGATAAAATAGAAAAAGCTAAAGCTCGTGCAGAAGAATTAAAAAAACAAATGGAAAATAAAGAAGTGGTGGATTATGAACATTTTGCCGCAGAACTCGAACGTTCACTCACTCGCGTAAAAATTGCCGATAAATGGAGAAGTAAAAAGTATAGGAAGTAATACATTCGACAAGCTCAGTATAAAAAATTATGTCAAAATTTTATGTAGTTGCGACACCAATAGGGAATATGGGAGACATTACTCTTCGGGCTATTGAAACTTTGAAAGAGGTTGATTTGATATTGTGTGAAGATACTCGGGAAACTAGAAAAATTTTGCAAAAATATAATATTAATACACCGACGATGAGTTATCCATCCGACGATTTAGTCGGAAAAGACTACAGACAGAGTAAATTTGCAAAAATTGTTACGTTATTAGAAGAAGGTAAAAATTTAGCATTGGTTTCCGACGCCGGTACGCCGACTATCTCTGATCCAGGTGCAATGCTTATTTCTCAAATAAAATTACATCTCAGCCATGGCGTAGATGTAATTCCAATACCTGGAGCCTCAGCTGTTATCGCTGCGCTTTCTGCTTCTGGGCTTCCAACTCATGAATTTACTTTTCTTGGTTTTATTCCACATAAAAAAGGGAGAGAAACTTTATTTAAAGAGATAGCTCTCTCAAAGAGAACTATGGTATTTTATGAATCTCCACATCGTATTTTAAAAACATTGGAATCATTAAATAAATTTTGTCCAAATAAAAAAGTTTGCATAGCTCGTGAGATTACCAAAATTTATGAAGAATTTAAAACAGGTTCTTCATTAGAGCTCTTAGATTACCTAACAAAAAATCCTATTAAACAAAAAGGGGAGTTTACGGTATTGGTTTCCTAATTTTACAACAAATCTTTTGAATTTATAAAAATTTTGTAAAAAGATATGTTATAATTAAAGAGTGAAGAAATTAGAAAATAAAAATAAAATAGTTATATATCAGGCTTCATCTGGAGCTATTGAACTTCGTGGAGATTTTGAAAAAGAAACAGTATGGGCAACACAAGCACAGATTGCTCAGCTTTTTGATGTTACCCCTCAAAATGTGACATTACACTTAAATAATATTTTTAAAGACAAAGAATTGGACATAAAAGCAACTTGTAAGGAATCCTTACAAGTTCAAACCGAAGGAAACAGAAAGATTAAAAGAAATATTAAACTTTATAATTTAGATGCAATTATTGCTGTAGGTTATCGTATAAGTTCAGTAATGGGAACTAATTTTCGCATTTGGGCTACGAAAACTTTACGTGAACATATCATAAAAGGCTATACAATAAATCGTAAACAAATCGCAAAAAATTATAATGCTTTTATGCAAGCTGTAGCTAATGTTCAAAATTTATTACCAGAGCATATTACACTTGATCCTAAAGCAGTTCTAGAACTTATTAAAGAATTTGCTAGCACATGGATGTCAATTGGTGCTTACGATAAAGAAACACTAAAAATTATTGGTTCTACTAAAAAAGCTATTAAATTTAGTGGTATAGAATTAACTAATGCTATTATTGATTTACGTTCTAAATTAATTAAAAATAAAGAAGCTACAGAAATTTTTGCACAAGAAAGAGAGAAAGGAAGCATAGAAGGAATAGTTGGAAATGTTATGCAAACTTTCGGAGGTAAAGCACTTTATAAAACTACAGAGGAAAAAGCAGCACACCTTTTATATTTTATGGTTAAGAATCATCCTTTTATAGATGGAAACAAGCGTTCTGGTGCATTTGCTTTTATTTGGTTTTTAAGAAAAACTAAAACAAAAGGATTTAGAAATATAAATCCAGCAACATTAACAACTCTTACACTTCTTATAGCTGAAAGTGATCCAAAAAAGAAAGATCAAATGGTTGCATTAGTTACTCAATTGTTGAAATAAATATAAGGAGTAGTATTTTACTACTCCTTATATGCAATTCTTCTTTCAAAAAAAATTTTTATAAAGAATTGCCCACCTTTTTTCTCTTTTACTTGTTCTTTTTTATAAATTCTTTGCAAGAAAAAATTACTTTTAACTAGTTTTGGATTATCTAAAAAAAAGCATACTTTATCAGATATAATAAAATCTTCTTTTAAAATATCTTCTATTAAAACTTCTTTATATAGTTCCCCACATAATCCGACAACTTTTTTCTTTGCATCTTCTTCAGATGAAAAAGAAAAACTAATAATTTCTTTATTAAGAGAATTTATAAAATAGTATAAAAAATACATAAGAACACTCCTTCCTTTTTTCTTTTTAATATAGACTTTTTATTTTTTATGTCAAATAGTAGTTTTTTAGAGTAAATCCTCTGGATCTATAGAGATTTCGTAAGTAGGAGGTAGAGATAATAACAAATTATATAAATTCTGATCTATTACTGAATTATTAGAAATTTCTGGTAATGACCATTTTTGGGGATTTAATCTTATTAATGCATTAGTTACATATTGATTTTTATTTTTACTTATAAATCCACTAAAAATTTCTGGTTCATATAATTTTAAAATTTCACTTAAATTTCTTTTTGCTTCTATGGAATCTTCTTTTTCTCCTAAAAATGTAATTTTTATAAAACGTTTGTATGGAGGATAATTTAGATTTTTTCTATCTTCTAATTCCTCACGTACATAAGAAAGTAAATTTTCTGATTTAAATGCAAGTAAAGTTTTGTCATTTTTATTTTTTGTTTGAATGATAAGTTTTTTTTCAGTTTTATCAAGAATAGAAAGTAAAAGCTGAATTATTTTTTCACTCATTCTAAAACTTGGTATACTCCAAAGAGCATCAAATGAAGCTACAATAGATAAATCAACTTTTTCTTTTAAGTAATAAAAAGCCATTTCTGTGCCTATTAATATTTTACCAACATTCTCTCCGCCGGAGGCGGATCCGCCCTTGGCGGAAAAATCTTTTATTATTTTTTCTGCTCCAGATGCTGTTTTTGCTATTTCTTTATCTATTTTAAAGATTTTTGTTTTATTAAATTTATTTTTTATTTCTTCAAAAATTGTATCTGTTCCTATACCGAGTGGCATCAAGTTCCAGCTTCCACAATTTATACATTTTGTTTGTGGATCTTTTTCCGTATTGCACTTGTTGCAGATAAACATTCTTTTTTTACCATCCTTAGAAAGATAAAGTACAAGTGGAGCTAAACATTCTTCACAATTGACTGTTTCATTACAATCTTTACATACAGTATACGTTGCTAGGCCTTTTCTTAGTGAAAAGATGAAAACATTTTTTTTGTTATTTAAAGAATTTTCTATTTCCTCAATACTTATATCATTAAATATTTTAAACTTAGAGGCCTTGCCTCCGCTTGGAGGCAAGGCCTCTAAGTTTTCTTCTTTATTTGTATTTATTATCTTTGTTATTACTTGATTAAAATTAGTTCTAAAAGACAAAGGATATATTTCACTAAAATTATCAATTTCTTTTCTTGCTATTGTTTCAAAACGTAATAATGTATCACCTAATATAAATTTTGCATTAATTTTTGAAGCGAAAAGTTCCGCAAAAATTCGTAAATCAAAATGAGGTCGTGGAATCATCTTGTAAACATTTGAGCTTTCATGTTCAACTATTATTACACTTATGTCTATACGAGGTATAGACAAAAATGGTGCAGTCCCTAATATTAATACGCCATGTTCTGAATTTATTATATTTTTATATTGTTCAATGACTTTTTTAGGTTTTAATCCTCCATGTATAGAAAAAGTAAAATTTTCAATACCCTTAGAAAGTGATTGATAATACATATTTATATCATGTTCTGTAGGTAATATAATAAAGACAGATTTTTTTAGAGCAAATTGTCCACGAATTAGAGTTTTATAATAGGAAATACGATCCTCTAATTGTGCTTGGAATAATAATTTTTCAGTTTTTATATTATTAGAAATATCTGCTGTTTTTTCTTTTTGATTATTTTCGTTTAAAGAAAATTGATTACTAGAAGAAAATTCTAATATTTCATCATATTTTTCTCGGAATATTGACGGAATAAGAGACAATACTCCATTATTTTTTTTTGTCATAAAATAAGAACTTAAAAGAAAAGTAGATTCTAGATATTCATTTCTAAAAATTGAATGCTCTTTTACCTCAGTTATTTTTTTCAACTTAAAAGACATATTTTTGATTTTTGATTTTATATCTGTAACTTCTTGAGAAGAAACAACTAAACCTAGAATTTTTTTATTGCGAACAGGAACATAAACAATACTTCCATTTTTTATATCTTTTGACGTAAAATAACTTAAATCTGTTTTGAAAACTCCTTTTTCTAGTGGTATTATGGTCACAATTTTCATGTTTCTATTCTAACATAACTTATGATATATTTAATTAATGGGTCCCGTTAGAAGCCGCGGTCACGGTGTATAGCGGGAAACAAAGAAAATTATTTATTTAAGTTAATATTAGTAGGCGTAATTTATGTAAAAATAGACCGCGACCTGCTTCTAACGGGATGGGAATTTTTTCAAGAAAATTAGGCATAGACCTAGGCACAGCCAATACTTTGGTTTTTTTGCCTGGTAAGGGAATAGTATTAAATGAACCTTCAGTTGTAGCAGTTTCAGAACAAGACAATAAGATTCTAGCTATTGGTTTTGAGGCTAAAGATATGATAGGAAAAACACCAGATTCAATAATTACTTATTGTCCTATGAAAGATGGTGTTATTGCAGATTATAGAGTCACAGAAGCAATGCTTCATTATTTTATAAATAAAGCATTGGGAAAATTTAATTTTTTTAAACCAGATGTGATGATTTCAGTACCAGCTGGTGTCACCTCAACAGAGAGAAGAGCTGTAGTAGAAGCAGCAATACGTGCTGGAGCTAGAAATGCTTATGTAGTTAAAGAGCCGATACTTGCAGCAATTGGTGCTGGTATTCCTATTTATGAATCAAAAGGACATATGGTGGTAGATATCGGTGGAGGAACTACCGATGTTGCTGTTATTTCATTGGGAGGAATTGTTGCTTCTACTTCTGTTAAATGTGCTGGAAATAAAATTGATCAAGCTATAGCTGATTATATTAAAAAAACTTTTAATTTGGCTATAGGAGACAGAACAGCCGAAGAAGTAAAAATAAAAATTGGAGCAGCTGTTCCACTTGAAGAAGAACTTAGGGTTACAATAAAAGGAAGAGATTTTATTCAAGGGTTGCCAAGATCTGCTCAAGTGGGAACCAATGAAATAGTGAAAGCAATAGATGGAGAATTAAAACAGATAATAAAAGCTATAAAAGATGTATTACAAGAAACTCCACCAGAACTTGCTTCTGATATTATGGATTATGGAATTATTATGACAGGAGGGACGTCTCAGTTGCGTAATTTAACAGATTTAGTTTATAGAAAAACTGGAGTAAAAGCAACATTAGCCGATGAATCTATTTTTTGTGTAGTAAAAGGGACAGGCGTAGCATTAGAGCATCTAGATGTATATAAAAAAACAGTTTTAAGTAAAAAATAGAATTTATGATTCTAGAACATTTAGATAAAAATAATTTACATCATGCATATTTGATAGAAGGTAGAAAAGAGGATATTGTGCCAGATATTTTTGAATTTTTAAAAGATTTAAAAATAAATACATCCAACAATCCTGATTTTTATCATATGTCTTTTGATACATTTAAAATTGAGGATGCTCATAATTTAAAATCTATACAATATGAAAAAAGTTTTTCTTTGGGCAAAAAAATAATTTTGATTTCAGCTAATAATTTTTTGTTAGAAGCACAAAATACTTTACTAAAAATTTTTGAAGAACCAATAGAAAATACGCATTTCTTTTTAATTGTGCCAAATAAAAATATTTTGTTAAAGACCTTACTCTCTAGATTTTATTTAATTCAAACTAAGTCAGACTTAGAAGAAGAATTGAAAGAAGCAGAAAAATTTATTTCAATGCCGTTGAGAAATAGATTAGACTATATTAAAGAATTTTTGATAGAAGAAGTCCCGACCGAAGTCGGGATCCCGACAGAGGTCGGGAAAGATATATTACAAGATTCTGTTCGTGCAAAAGCATTAAGGTTTCTCAATGCATTAGAAACTGTGCTTCACCACAGGGTAGCCCTGTGTAATTACACAGGGCTACCCTGTGGTGGTATTTTTGCTCATATTTTTAAAGTCCGTGAATTTATCAATCAACCTGGTTCATCAATAAAAAGCTTGATGGAATCTTTAGCACTAAAAATACCAAGTTTTTAATTTTAATCATAAAATGTTATGATATATAAATATGCAATATAATTTTTCAAATTTTAAGACAGAAATAAATAAAATAGCAGAATATTTAGGAAAAGAATATACTCAGCTTAATATTGGCCGAGCATCACCTATGATACTCGATAGTGTGTCTGTAGAATCATATGGTTCACGTGTTCCATTGAAAAATATTGCTTCTGTTTCTATTGAAGATCCGAAAACTTTACGTATTATAGCTTGGGATAAAAACCAAATTAAAGAAATTGAAAAAGCTATAGTATCCTCAAATTTAGGATTATCAGTTGCTGTAGATGGTGGAGGCATTAGAGTTATTTTTCCACAATTGACTACTGATACAAGGCAAACACTTGTAAAAGTATTAAAAGAAAAATTAGAAGAAAGTAGAATAACAGTACGTAAAGAACGTGAAAGAATTTGGGATGAAGTTCAAAAATTAGAGAAAGAAGGGAAGATGACTGAAGATGAAAAATTTAGAGCAAAAGAAGATTTGCAAAAAGTAATAGATGAAATAAATCAAAAATTGGAAGATATTTTTGAAAAAAAAGAAAAAGAGGTATTGGGGTAGAACAGCTTATAGGTGTTAGCTTTTAGCTTATAGAGAAATACAATGAACATACTTATATTTATAATCATTCTTCTTGTCCTCGTCCTAGTTCATGAATTTGGACATTTTTTTACTGCAAAAAGATTTGGTATTAGAGTGGATGAATTTGGTTTTGGTTTTCCTCCTAAGTTATTTAGTTGGAAATATGGTGAAACAGAGTATAGCATCAATCTTTTACCAATCGGAGGATTCGTAAAAATTTTTGGTGAAGATATGGATGAAGCAGATCTGTTGGAGGTTGGATTTTTAGATAAAAAAGAAACTGTAGAAAAAATAGATTCAGCAAGGAGCTTGGTGAATAAACCAAAATATCAACAAGCGTTAGTTATGTTTGCTGGAATTTTTTCTAATTTTTTACTTGCCTGGCTTTTGTTTTCTGTTGGTTTTATGTCTGGACTTCCTACTTCGGTTGGAAGTGAACCGAAAGGATATACAGTGAAAGATCCACATTTGGTTTTAGTTTCTGTTTTAGCTAATTCACCAGCTGAAATGGGTGGATTAAAATCAGGGGATAAAATAGTTTTAATTAAAAGTGGAAATGATTTAGTTCAAAATATCAATCCTGATATATTGAAATCTTTTATAGTTTCTCATGGTGATAAAGAAATTGAGTTTAGCTATATACGTGGAAAAGATGAAACAATAAGAATTACAAATATAACTCCTTCTATAAGTGCGACTAATCAAAACCCCAGCATTGGTATAGCTATGGATGAAATAGGTATCGTTAAATTGCCTATTTTAAGTGCCCTTTGGGAAGGTTTAAAATTAGATTGGTCTGTCACTAAAAACACTGTTATAGGGCTTTATACGCTCATTAAGGAGGGTATAACAGGCAAAGGAAGCTTCTCTTCGGTCACTGGACCTGTCGGAATGGTGGGTATAGTCGGAGATGCATACCAATTTGGTTTTGTATATTTGCTATCTTTTGCAGCATTAATTTCAGTTAATTTAGCCATAATAAATCTTATTCCATTTCCAGCATTAGATGGTGGACGACTTCTCTTTTTACTTATTGAAAAAATAAAAGGTTCTCGTTTAAATCCAAAATTTGCAAATGGTGCTAATATGGTAGGTTTTGCATTACTAATTATTCTAATGCTTTTTGTTACTTATCATGATGTAGTTAAATTATTTTAAATGTTAAAAAATAAATTAAAAATTGGAGTGCTTTTTGGTGGTAAGTCTGCAGAGCATGATGTATCTATTTCATCATCAAAAAATATAATTGATGCATTAGATAAAAATAAATATCAAATTTTTGTAATAAAAATAGAAAAAAATGGTGAATTTGATTTGAATTTTGTAAAAAAAATGGATCTTATTTTTCCTGTATTACATGGACCATACGGAGAAGATGGAAGTATGCAAGGATTGTTAAAAATTCTTGGGATACCTTTTGTTGGTCCAAGTGTGCTTGGCTCAGCTGTCGGAATGGATAAAGATGTGATGAAAAGGCTATTTAGAGATGCAAAAATTCCCATTGGTAAATTTATTACTGTTTGTGCTGGAGAAAAAATATCTTTTGAAAAAGTTAAAAAAGTTCTTGGTTTACCAATGTTTATAAAACCTGCAAATATGGGTTCTTCTGTGGGTATTAATAAAGTTAAAAATAAAAAAGAATTTGAAATTGCAGTAAATGATGCGTTTCTATATGATTCAAAAATTGTAATTGAAGAAAATATAAATGGACAAGAAGTGGAATGTTCAGTATTAGGAAATGAGAATCCAATGGCTTCTATTGTTGGAGAAATAGTTCCTAAAAATGACTTTTATTCGTATAAAGCAAAATATATAGATGGAGATGGTGCGGTACTTTTAATACCAGCAAGACTTTCAAAAACAATATCTAAAAAAGTTCAAAATTTAGCAATTAAAGTATTTCAAACATTAAATTGTGAAGGAATGGGTAGAGTAGATTTTTTTGTTAAAAAAAATGGGGAGGTGATAGTCAATGAAATTAATACAATTCCAGGATTTACAGCTATTAGTATGTATCCCAAACTTTGGGAAGCGAGTGGAATACCTCTATCAAAACTTTTAGATAGATTAATCGAGCTCGCAATAGAGCGATTTGAAAGAGAATCTAAACTAAAGACTACGGTTAAATAAAAAAAGACCTACGGCTTGGTAGCTTTTGGTCTTTTTATCTTTCTGATTTATACAGTAAAAAATAAATATCCTGCATTTTGATCACCACTATAAGGATTGTTATATGAACCAGTAGTAATAACCTTATTATAACTTGGGTCATATACAACAATTAAATCATCATCATCTTGGTCTAATTTCTCTAAGGGGTCACTCATGATGAATATACGATCCATATTGTGAATATTCAAAAATTCTTTAGTAAATATCTTTGAAATTATATATGCAACATGGAATGTAATCTGCGGTGGAATTAAATAACAATCAGCAGGAAATCCATCTCTAATTAAAACTGAAGGATATCTACAATAAGTTGCCCTGCCTTTGATAATTGCTACTTTATCAAATATTTCTCTAATAGAGCTAGAGAAACTTTTTTTGAAAAATCCAGATAGAATTAATTTATTGATTTTATTCCCAATGTCGATGTTTCTTAATTTTAGATCATTGACCATAGCTGTGATTGACATATCATCACCTAGTGTTGATTTAGTAAAATCAAGATGCTTACCTAACCTATAGGTATTAGGTAACAGTAATATATCTACAATGATAATATCATCAGCCTTAATTCTAAATTGACCAACTTCCATTGTAAATATTTCTGATATTTTATTTTCCATTTTGAGCCTCGTTATTTATTCTTTGTTTGTTGAGTTATTTTTATCTCTAAAATAGGGGACAAAAATAACCCAACAAATATTTTTAAAGATCAAAAAACTATGTTTATAATACAGTTATTATAATAAAAAGTCAATAGTTCGCAATAGAGCGATTTGAAAGAGAATCTAAACTAAAGACTACGGTTAAATAAAAAAACCACTGTCTAACTTTTTAAGTTTTAAGTGGTTTTTTACAAGATTCTCAAGAAAAATTCATTTTATTTTTTTGCAAAAATATTATTACCTTTTTGCATTTTAAATGATATATAGTTCTCTGTTTCATGTACAATTTTTGCTTCAAGTCCAGTTATTTGGCATATTACTCTCATAAAAGACTCTGCATAAGCTTTATCTGGTAAATGATTTAATATTTCTATTTTATCTTCCGATTGTACGCCTGTATTTTCAAAGTATAATCTATTTAGACTTGGACGAGTAACTGACATAAGAAGTGCATTACCATGCCCAATATGCATTATCACTAAATCATCCTTTTGAATCCCTGTTCTTTTTAACACTGTTTTTGAATTTGTTTCTTGTTGCGTTACCATGTTTGACTCCTTTTATATTATTTAATTAAATTAGTTATCTCTACCACCAAAAGAAGCAGAGAAAACTAATTTAATATAAACAAAAAGAAAATATCAAAGAACCTTAATACTTGTATAAGTATAGCATTTTATATTAAAAAGTCAAGAGCGGGTGATGAGGGAATCGAACCCCCGCCAAAGGATTTGGAGGCCTTCGTTCTGCCACTAAACTAATCACCCATGGCTTTATTTATACCTTTTCATGAAAACTTTTGCAATAGATTGTAATTTACGAGCTACGGAAACATCTGAATAATGAAGTTTAATACAGCCTTGATATCCTTCTTTTTTATATTTTCCGCTATTTGATTTTAAATAACTTCTATTGAATTGCTCTTTTGGTATTTTTGTTATTTTTGACCAAAAATCTTTTTGGATTTTTTCATTATGATATTTATGCAGATGCATTAAAATTCTAAACTTCTTCTCATCTAAATCAAAAGAATTTCTAAACAAATATAAGAAGGTAACAATTAGATCTGGGTCAGAATTTGTAAATGTTACAAGACTTTTAAGAGATTTATTGCCTTCACAAAAATAAATCATAGCACATAAGATAGCTCGGTCTGCTTTGGTACAATCAGTTTTAGAAAGTATCTCTTTTGCAAAATTATCAGCTTGAATATTTTTTTGACGAGTTTTTTCTTTTATTGTTTTTTGAGAAGCTAGTTGACCGTTTGTATAATTCTTTTTTAGTCGAGCTTGAGCTTTGTCAGAAAGTTTTATTCCTTGTATCCATATAGAGATAGTGCCTTTAGATACCCCGAGCATTTTATGAAGTTCTTTCACAGAATATCCTTTCTTCCTCAATTCTGTAGCTTTTATTTGTAAGTCTTTTTTCATAAAATAGTATTTTATATATTATGTTATATAACTATTATACTACATACAAAAACAAAAAGAAATCCCCCTAGAGAGGGGGATTTTCTGACGACTTTAATTACTTCTTAATCTCTTTATGCTTAACTTGTTTTTTGCACCATTTGCAATACTTCTTGAGCTCAATCTTTTTAGTGACGAGTTTCTTATTTTTACTGGACCAGTAATTTATACGTTTACAGGTAGTACATGCAAGTTTTATAAGTCTTTCTTGTGACATGTATATAGAATAATATAAAATCCTTTAAAAAGCAACCTTATATCAATTTTTTTAAATTTATCTTTTTGGATGCATCAAACCACTTAATTTCTTTATCGCGTTTAAACCATGTCATTTGGCGTTTTGTGTATTTTATAGTTTCTTTTACAACTTTTTTATAAGTAGGGGAATCGTATTCAAAACCAAACTCTTTTAGTCTTTTCTCTGATATACCAAATTTTTTGAGTTTTTTTATTTCATTAAGTAAACCATCTGCAAACATTTTTTTAACTCTTTTTTCTATTTTCTTTTTTAAAATATCTGTTGGTAAATATAATCCAATTTTTATGAATTTATATGGTGATACACTTTCTGCCATGGCAGAGTTTGTATCACTTTGTAGTTTTGGAACTTTACCGAGAGCTTTTGCTATCTCTATTGCTCTCACTAATCTCACTTTATTATTTAACTCATTTTTATTTTTAATATCTTTTGCACGTCTAGGGTCTAATTTTTTCAAATACTCAAATAATGCTATCGCAGATTTTGAGTATAATGCTTTTCTCAATTTCAAATTTGGTGGAACTTTTGGAAAAACTGTCCCTTTAGTAATTGCATCAATATAAAAACCAGTACCTCCACAGATAATTGGAGTTTTACCTTTTTTTACAATCTCAGCCATGGCGTAGATTGCTTTTTTTTGATATTTGGCTACTGTGAATTTCCGTTTAGGATCTACAACATCAATAAGATGATGAAAAATTCCTTTCATTTCTTTAGTAGTAATTTTTCCAGTCCCAATATCAAGTCCTTTATAAACTTGTCTAGAATCAGCAGAAATAACCTCTGCACCGTTTATCCCTGCTTTTTTAGCTTGTCCTGAGCTTAGTCGAAGGGCAATTTTAACAGCTAAATTACTCTTTCCAGTAGCTGTAGGGCCTAATATTACAATAACTTTTGGTTTTTGCATTAGAAATTTTTATTTCAAAATTTTAATATCTGCACCAATAGAATTTAAACGTTTAGCTATCTCTTCATAGCCACGGTTTATCATATATACATTACGTAAAATGGATGTACCTGGGGCTGCAAGCATAGAAATGAGTATTACCATTGATGGGCGTAATGCAGGTGGACAGACGACTTGAGCAGCTTTGAGTGGTGTTCCACCTTGTATGTAAACTCTATGAGGATCAGCAAGAGTAATATTTGCCCCCAAACGATTTAATTCAGTAAAATATATTGCGCGGTTTTCATAAACCCAATCGTGTATCATAGTTTGACCTTTTGCACGGATAGCAATAGGTACAAAGAATGGTAAATTATCTATATTTATTCCAGGATATGGATTGGAGTGAATTTTGTCAGTTAATGCTTTTAATTTACTTGGAAAGATTTCAATGTCAGCAAGTTTAGTACGTCCATTATAAGAGTAATATCTTTTCAGAATTTTAAATTTTAAATTCATTCTTTTTAATTTTTCAAGTTCAAGAGAAAGAAAATCAATAGGACAACGTGTTATGGTGAGTCTAGAATCAGTGACAATACAAGCAGATATAAACATCATAGATTCTATAGGGTCTTCACTATTCCAATATTCAATATTTTTATTTACTTCTTTTATTCCATGAACGATCAATGTAGAAGTGCCTATGCCTTCTATTTTTACTCCTAATATTTCAAGAAAAAAACATATTTCCTGAACCATATAATTTGCACTGGCAAAAGATATTTTTGTATCGCCCACAATCAAAGCTGATGCAGTTAAAACATTTTCACAAGCAGTGTCTCCAGATTCATACATTACTATATCTCTAGATTTTAAATTTTTTGCACTAATTTCATAATTTTGTGATGTAGTTTTTATTTTTAGTCCTAATTCTTCAAGTGCATAAGTATGAGCTGCAATAGTACGTTTTCCTAAATTACAACCTTGTGCATGTGGTAGTGAAAAGGAAGATAAATAATGAATAAGTGGACCTATTAGCATTACAATAGAACGAGTTTTTATTGCTGAATCAATATTTATATTTTTTAAATTAAAATTTTTAGGTGGATTGATTATTACAGTATTTTGATCTTGCCATTTGATTTTTACTCCAATACTTTCCAATATTTCGATTACTCTATTCACTTCTTCAATACGAGCAATGCCATGTAACGTGGTTGTTCCTTTATTCAAAAGGGAAGCACAAAGAAGTCCAACAGAACCATTTTTAGAAAAATTAGTTTTTATGGTTCCACTTAATTTTTTTCCACCATTTACTAAAAAATCAGTAGAGATGCTCGGTTGTATTTTTATTTTTTTCATATTCTGTGCCCAGGGAGAGAATCGAACTCTCATGATGTTGCCATCAATAGATTTTGAGTCTATCGCGTCTACCAATTCCGCCACCTGGGCAATCCACACATTTTACACAAAAATCACATTAAAATCAATTTAATAAAAAATATTAATATGCTAGAATAGATTCATGTCTACTTTATACTCCAACTCAATTTTTTGGATTGATACAGACAAGATCAAACCAAATCCATATCAACCAAGACGAGATTTTGATGAAACTCGACTTCAAGATTTAGCTGACTCAATTAAACAATATGGAGTATTGCAACCTTTGACAGTTTCTCGTGTTGAGATAGAAAAGGAAGATGGAGGTCTTGCAACAGAATATGAACTTATAGCAGGAGAAAGAAGATTAAGAGCAGCTATTTTAGCTAGAGTATCACAAGTGCCAGCTATTATTCGTGTCGGAGATACTTCAATGATGAAACTTGAACTCGCTATTATAGAAAATTTACAACGTGAAGATTTAAATGTTGTTGATCGTGCAAGAGCATTTTTTCGTTTAACTAGTGAATTTAAATTCACTCATAATGAAGTTGCTAAAAAAATGGGTAGAAGTAGGGAATATGTTTCAAATACTTTACGTATTTTGGCATTGCCTGAAGAAGTACTTAATGCATTGTCTGAAGGAAAAATTACAGAAGGACATACGAGACCAATTTTGATGCTTACAGATCATCCAGAAGAACAAATGGTTTTATTTAAAGAAATTTTATATAAAAAAATAACTGTTAGAGAAGCAGAAAGATTAGCTAGAAAAATTGCTTATGATCGTGTACGTAAAAAAGAATTTTTGCCAGATCCAGAAATAGTAGAACTTGAAGAAGAGTTTCAAGATAAATTAGGTACACGTGTTCATATAGATAGAAAAGAACTAGGTGGACAAATTAAAATTGATTTCTTTTCTACTGAAGATTTACGTGCAATTTTAGATTTAATAAATAAATCAGCAATTGAAAGGAAGTTAGATGATGCTCCTGCTCATGCAGGAATGTTAGAAAATTATATTGCTAAAAATACAGAAACCGTAAATGTTGAACAGATAACACCTGAACAAATGTCAGAATTAGCCATCAATTCTTCTGAAATTCCATTAGACGATAGAACAAAAAATGAAATAAAAAAAGAAGAAGATGAAGATCATTTATACGATATTTCTAATTTTAGCGTTTAAGAACGTCCAAAAGATTTAAGTTTAGAGAGCAAACTATTTTTTTCTAGATAAGATCTGATATTCTTTTTTGCTACATTTGTTTTTGAATACTCAAGCCATTTAGAAGATGGATGAGAATCTTTTCTTGTTACTATTTCTACTATATCTCCATTCTTAAGATTTGAAAGTATTGGAGCTATTTTATTGTTTACTTTTACTCCAGTTATATGATCACCAATGTCTGAATGTATAGCATAAGCAAAATCAATTGGACTAGAATCTTCTGGTAGGTCTATAACATCACCCTTTGGTGTAAAAATAAAAATACGGTCGTTAAAAAAATCAGTTTTAAGATGTTCTAAATATTTTAAAGGATTATGTAAATCGTAATTAAAATCTTTTAATTCTTCTATCCATTTAAATTTAGATTTATCGTCTTTATCTTTTTTATAATTTTTTTCTTTATAGGCAAAATGAGCTGCTATACCATAAGCTGCCTCTTCATGCATTTCTTTTGTTCTTATTTGGATTTCTGCAGTTCCTCCTGAACCAGTAAAAATAGTCGTATGTATAGAACGATATCCATTTGGCTTAGGAACAGCTATATAATCTTTAATTCTACCTGGTAATGGTTTCCACAGAGAATGTATTATTCCTAAAACTCTATAACATTCTTCTACACTTTCTACTACGACACGAAGAGCGACAATATCATTAATTTTTGATATATCCATATCACGCTTTAGAAGTTTTTTCCATAAACTATATTTATGTTTCATTCGATAATCAATTTCGATTACCTTGACTTTGTTTTTATAAAGTTCTTTTTTGAGTTCACTATGTACTTCTGCTAAATATTTTTGATATAAATTTTTTTCTTCTTTTATTATTTCTTCTATTTCTGCATATTCTTTTGGATAAGCAAAAGGGAAAGCTGCATCTTCTAATTCACCTTTTAAATTTCCCATTCCTAAACGATTTGCAAGTGGAGCATAAACTTCTAAAGATTCCATTGCTATTCTTTGTTTTTTATCTTCCCTTATAAACTGTAATGTACGTAAATTATGAAGTCTGTCTGCAAATTTTATAATGACGACTCTTAGGTCGTTAGTCATAGCAACAAAAAATTTTCTTAAACTTTCTACATGTCTCTCATGTCCTCTGTATTTTAAAGTTCCAAGTTTTGTAACACCATTAACTAAAAAAACAATATTGTCTCCAAACTCTTTTTTCATTTCTTCTTCTGTAATTTTTGTATCTTCCAATACATCATGCAACAATCCTGCACTGATAGTTTCAACATCCATTCCAAGTTGAGCTAATATTTTAGCAGTTTCAAATACATGAGAAAAATATGGTTTTCCATCCATTCTCTTTTGACCTTCATGAGCACGTTCTGCAAAATTATAAGCTTTTTCTATAAGATCCTTATCTTTTATGCTTATTTTTCCAACTATAAGATCTATTATTTCTTTAACATTGGACATGCTCGATATTATAACACTATTTTTATTCTATTTTAGATAACTTATGTGGATTATGATTTGGACAGGATTTGTCACTACATCTATCAGGAATAGTTTTTGTGCCTTCCATCATTAATGATCCACACTTATTACATAATTTACCTGTAGGTTTTGCTTTTATTGCATATTTACAATCAGGATAATTTGAACAAGAATAAAATATACCAAAACGTCCTCTTCTTTCACTTATATCTCCTTTTTTACATACAGGACAAATGACGCCGGTTCTTTTTTTAGCCTCTTCAGCTTCATCTTTTTTAATAAATTTACATTTTGGATAACGTGAACAAGAGATAAAAGTACCTGTTCCATCACGTCTTTCTTTTATAATCAATTTACCACCACCTTGTTTTCCTTTTTTCTCTCCACATTCAGGGCACAATTCTCCAGTTTCTTTAGGTCCTTCCAGTTCTGTTCCATCTAATCTTAATGCTCCATCACAATCTGGATATTTAATACAAGAATAAAATTTACCACCACGAGAAAGTTTTATAATCATTTTATCTCCACATTTTGGGCATTTCATATTTTCTGGTGCTTCTCCTAGGTTTGTCGCTTTCTCTAATTTCTCTTTTATTTTTATTTCTTTTGAAAATGGTCCATAAAAATCTTTTAATGTTTTCTCGTATTCACGTTCACCGCGTGATATTTCATCTAATTCATCTTCCATTTCTGCTGTAAATGTATCAGAAATATAATTTGCAAAATGTGTTTCTAAAAATAGAGACACAACTTCACCAACATCAGTAGGGAATAGAGTTTTATTTTCTTTTCTTACGTATTCACGATCTTCTAGCGTCTTCATTATGGAAGCATAAGTAGATGGTCTACCTATATCACGAGCTTCCAATTCTTTAATAAGGCCAGCCTCACTATATCTATTTGGTGGTTCTGTAAATTTTTCTTCTTTTATTAAATTTAGTAATTTTAATTTTTCTCCAATTTTCACTTCTGGTAATTCTATGTCTTCTCCTCTACTATCCTTCTCAACTTCCAACCATCCTCTAAAAAGAATTCTTGAACCAGTAGCTGTAAAGTCTGGAAATTCAAATTCTGCGGAAGCCTTGCTTCCGCGAGTACGCGGAAGCAAGGCTTCCGCAGAAATATTTGCACTTATTTTTGTTTTTAATAATCTTGCATCAGTCATTTGAGATGAGACAGTACGTTCCCAAATCAATTTATAAAGTCTCTGTTGTTCGTCGGTACCCGCTCCAAGATTTTCTATATGAGTCGGACGAATTGCTTCGTGTGCTTCTTGTGCATTTTTAGATTTAGTTTTATATATTTTAGCTTCTGCATAATTTTTTCCATATTTTTTTTTAACAAGAGAAATGATTTGGGTTTGTGCTACTGCGGATAGGTTTGTACTATCTGTTCGCATATATGTAATATGTCCAGCTTCATAAAGTTTTTGTGCTAATTGCATTGTTTTTGAAGGAGAATAACCAAGTCGTGAACTTGCTGTTTGTTGTAATGTAGAAGTAGTAAATGGTGCACGAGGTGTTCGTTTTTGTTCTGATTCTTTTACTCCAGTTACTAACCAATCTCCATTTTTTCCTTCTTCTAATATTTTTTCAACTAAATCTTTTTCTCTTGGTTCCTTGGAACAATTTAATGTTATCTTTGCTTTTTTGAGTGTTTCAAAAAGACCCAAAAGTTTCCAATATTGTTCAGGAATAAAAGCACGGATTTCTCTTTCGCGTTCCATTATTATACGAAGTGCAGGGGATTGGACTCTTCCTGCAGAGAGCCCATAACGTACTTTTTTCCAAATAAGTCCTGAAAGATCATATCCTACAAGTCTATCCAAAACTCGTCTCGCTTCTTGAGCTTTTCTTAAGTTTGTATCAATTTCTCTTGGATTTTTTAATGCTTCAATAACTGCTTCTTTTGTTATTTCATAAAAAGCTACACGCTTTATTGGTGCCTTTACTTTTTTATCTTTTTTTAATAGTTCTTCTATGTGCCATGCTATAGCTTCTCCTTCACGATCAGGGTCTGTTGCTAATAAAATTTCTGTTGCTTTTTCTCCAAGTGTTTGAAGTTCATGAACAACTTTTTCTTTACCACGAGAAATCTCATAATGTGGTATAAAGCCACCTTCTATGTCTATTGCTGTTTTATTTGATTTAGGTAAATCACGAATATGTCCAATAGAAGCACGTACTGTGTACGCACCTTCTAAATATTTTTCTATAGTTTTTGCTTTTGATGGTGACTCAACAATAAGTAATTTCATTTTATTTTTTTATAAGCTATAAGCTAAAACCTATAAGCTGTATTTAACAGTATTACACGAAATATATTTTTTTTGCAAATTTGAATTCTTTTAACCCAATCGTATTTCCCCCATTTCTTCTTTTATTAATTCTTTTATTTCCATCACAGTGAGTATTGCATTTGCATTAGGTGTCGGCATTTTCATAGCTCTTATTAAATCATCTCTTGGAATAGGTTCACGAAGTAAATCTACTACTTTTTTTTCTTCAGTTGATAAATCTATAAAAAGTTTTTCTTGCTTTTCTTTATCTTTTGGTTTTTCAAACCCTAGTGCCTCTAATACATCCTCTGCACAAGTTATGGGTGTAGCCCCTTGTCGTATTAATCTATTTGTTCCTTTTGAATTTGATGAAAAAACTGATCCAGGTATAGCAAGCACATCTCTATTATATTCAGTAGCAAGTCGTGCAGTAATTAATGTTCCAGATTTTTCCTCGGCTTCTATTATAAGTACAGCTTTAGAAATTCCTGCCATTAATCTATTTCGCATTGGGAAGCTCCATTGTGTGGCCTTGAAATCTGGTTCAAATTCTGAAATTAAACATCCACCAGTCTCTATTACATCTCTCATGAGTCTTACATTTGTTTTTGGATATATTGCTTCATCTCCTAAACCTGAGCCAGGGAAAACTATAGTTTTGAGTCCTACTTGCATTGCTTTTTTATGAGATATTGTATCTATACCTATAGCAAAACCAGAAACTATGGCTATTGGATAACCTTTTAAACCAGCAATTATTTTTTCACAAATTTCTTTTCCGTATGAAGTAAATTTACGAGAGCCAACTACTGATAAATAAATTAAATTTTTTTCAGTAGGTAAATCACCGATTATCCATAAATCTTCTGGGGGTTGTGGAATTTCTAATAATGCAGCAGGGAATTCTTTTTTGTTTAATTTTCTTATTTTCATAAAAGATATTATTTTATATTTTGTAATTATACTACTTATAGTATATAATATAAATACTTGTCCCGTAGTAAATTTTTGATTACGTGACATAAAGATAAAGATTATTAATAAAATTTTACTACTGGGATGTTAGACATCAAATTCATTCGTGAAAACAAAGAAATAGTGCAAGAAGGTGCAAAGAAAAAATTAGTAGATATTGATATTGAAAAACTTGTAACCCTTGACGATGAACGTTTAAAACAACTAAAAGAAGTTGAGGACTTAAGAAGTGAAGTAAATAAAGTTTCAAACAATATAGCTCGTGACCAAGACCCTGTTCTTAAAAATCAATTAATAGAAGAAATGCGTATTGTAAAAGAAGATATTAAACAAAAAGAAGAGAAACTAAAAATTATAATAGAAGAATGGCAGAAAATGATGCTACAAGTTCCTAATGTTCCAGATATTTCTGTTCCTGATGGAAAAAGTGATGAAGAAAATCTTGAACTTAGAGCTTGGGGAGAAAAACCAGTATTTGATTTTACACCAAAAGACCATGTTGCAATTGCAGAGAATCTTGATTTGGCAGATTTTGAACGGGGAACAAAAGTTTCTGGTTTTCGTGGTTATTTTATGAAAAATGATGGAGCATTATTATTCTTTGCTCTTTGGCAATATTTTTTAGATTATTTTGTTAGCCAAGGTTACACTCCAATGATTGTGCCTTCACTTGTAAGAAAAGAAACTCTAATGGGTACAGGATATATACCTGGTGGTGAAGATGATTTATATAAAACACAAGATGGAGAATATTTAGCTGGAACAGGAGAAGTGGCAATGATGTCTTATTATTCTGGAGAAGTTTTACAAAAAGAATCTCTTCCTAAAAAATTTATTGCTTTTTCATCTTGTTTTAGACGTGAGGCTGGAGCTCATGGAAAAGACGTGAAGGGAATTATTAGAGTACATGAATTTTTTAAACTCGAACAAATTTTGTTATGTGAAGCAAGTCATGAAGAATCTGTAAAGCTTCACGAAGAAATAACAAATCATGTAGAGCATTTAATGCAAGAATTAGGTATTCCTTATCGTATTGTTGTGAATTGTGGTGGCGATCTTGGATTAGGACAAGTTAAAAAATATGACATAGAAGCTTGGATGCCTTCTCAAGATAAGTATAGAGAAACTCATTCATCTTCATATTTTCATGACTTTCAAACGAGAAGACTTAATATTAAATATAGAGATGAAAATGAAAAATTAAAATATGTTCATTCTTTAAATAATACAGCTTGTGCTACAAGTAGATTACCAGCAGCTATACTAGAGAACTATCAACAAGCAGATGGTACTGTAAAAATTCCAGAAGTTCTAAAAAAATATATGGGTGGAAAAGATTTCATAAAATAATTTAAAAAGATATGAAAAAAAGTGTTTTAAGTTCTCCGCGTCTTGTAGAATTAAAAAAAAAGAAGCATCAAATATTAAGAAGAAAAATACTTTTTTTTCTTCTTTTATTTATATTAATAACTACTTTTTTATCTTTTTTTTCAAAATGGAAAGAAGTAAATATAAATAATATTGTAGTTTTGGGGAATAAGGTTATAGAAACTAAAACAATAACAGATCTTGTAAATGAAAAAATTACTGGTAATTATTTTTATTTTTTTCCAAAAACAAATTTTTTATTTTTTCCTAAAAATGAAATAATAAAAGGACTTAGAGAAAAATTTAAAAGATTAGATAATATATCTTTAAATATAAAAAACATTAAAACCTTAGAAATATCTCTTTCAGAAAGAACTGCCTTATATACATGGTGTGGAGATACTTTACCTGAATTAAATAACTTAGAAAGTAATATCACAGATAAAAATAAATGTTATTTTATGGATGAAAATGGCTATATTTTTGATGAAGCTCCTTATTTTTCTGATGATGTCTATCTAAAATTTTATGGTAAAACAGATGTTGAACGTTTAGAATCCGGAAGTCCAACATCCGAAATAAATCCATCTGGTTCTTATTTTTTACAAACAAATTTTAAAAAGATTATTTCTTTTAAAGAGACAATAAAAAAATTGGGAATGAAACCATCAGCATTTTTTGCAGAAGATAATGGAGATGCAAAAATGTTTCTTTCTTCTTCTTCGGCGTCAAAAATGGGGCCAAGTATAAATTTTAAAATAGATTTTGACATGAATAAGGCTATAGAAAATTTACAATCAGTTTTGACAACAGAGCCATTGCAATCTGATTTTAAGAATAAATATAATTCTCTTATTTACATTGACCTAAGGTTTGGAAATAAAGTATACTACAAATTCCGGTAGCATATATTTTATAAAACACGACATATTTGCAAGCTTACAAATTGCTATGCTCGTCGTTCAAGAAAAATATAGTCGGAATACCTCCTTATTTTTCTAAACTCCTGTGCAATGTTTTCTAAAACACATGCTACCGGAATTTAACATATGCAAAATTTTTGGCAAAAATTAAATAAACCTTTTTTTTGTTTAGCACCAATGTCTGATGTCACTGATATTGCTTTTCGTCGTATTTTGGCGAAATATAGCAAAAACAGAGAAAACAAAGATAGTGTTATTTTTTGGACAGAGTTCATAGCTGCTGATGGTCTATGTAATAAGCTCGCTAAAAAAAAGTTGTCTTATATATTAAAATATTCAGAATCTGAGAGGCCAATTGTTGCTCAAGTTTTTGGTGCTAATCCGGAAAATATGGAAAAAGCTTGTAGTTATATTGCTAGTCTTGGTTTTGATGGAATAGATATAAATATGGGTTGTCCAGATAAATCTGTGGTGGCCCAAGGAGCTGGATCTGGTTTGATAAGAACTCCACAACTCGCAAGAAAAATTATACAAGCAGTTCATGCTGGAATAAAATCTGCAGGTCTCCATATTCCAATATCAGTTAAAACAAGAATTGGTTTTTCTAAAGAAGAAATAAATACTTGGATACCAGAATTATTAAAAGAAGATATTTCTGCTTTAATAATTCATTTGCGTACTACAAAAGAATTATCACTCGTCCCAGCACATTGGGATCTAATGAAAAAAATCATTGAATTACGAAATAAAATAAATCCAGAAACTTTAATAATTGGCAATGGAGATGTTGAAGATTTAGAAGATGCAAAAAATAAAATACAAGAATATAGTTGCGATGGAGTAATGATAGGTAGGGGAGTTTTTGGTAATCCTTGGGTATTCATCTCACCCCCAACCCCTCTCCTTATTAAAGAGAGGGTGGAGGAAAAGCTTCAAATTTTAATAGAACACACTCAAATTTTTGATAAAGAACTTTTGAAACCTAAACATAAAAATTTTTCTGTTATGAAAAAACATTTTAAAGCATATGTGAATGATTTTCCTGGTGCTAAAGAATTGAGAGTAAAATTAATGGAAACCAATAATGCCAAAGAAGTAGAAAAAATAATTAATGATTTTTTAAAAAGAAAATAAAAAGGAATTTCAAAAAATTTCTGAGCCTTCGCCCTCGGAGTCCGTGAGGACAGGGGACCCACGACTCTTGAAATTCTTTAAATTCCTTTTTATTTTCTAAAAATCTGATATAGTTATTCTATGCACGACTTAGCTTTATATCGTAAATATAGACCTCAGAGCTTTAAAGAAGTCTTAGGGCAAGACCATATTGTAAAGGTCTTAGAGAGTTCTGTGGAGACAAATAAAGTTTCTCATGCTTATCTTTTTGTTGGTACTCGTGGTACTGGCAAAACGTCTGTGGCTAGAATTTTTGCTAAAGAAATTGGAGTCTCAGAAAATGATCTTTATGAAATAGATGCTGCTTCAAATAGAGGTATTGAAGACATTAGAGAGCTTCGTGATGGAGTGCGTGTATTACCATTTGACTCAAAATACAAGGTTTATATCATAGATGAGGTGCATATGCTCTCTAAAGACGCTTGGGGGGCATTATTGAAGACATTAGAAGAGCCACCAAAGCATGTGATCTTCATTTTAGCTACCACAGAAGTCCATAAAGTTCCTGAAACTATTGTGTCTCGTTGTCAGGTTTTTACATTTAGAAAAGCTTCTGATTTAGTTTCTAAAAATATGATTTTAGAAGTTGCAAAAAAAGAAGGTTTTGAATTGGATAATAGCACAGCAGAATTGATAGCAATACTTGGAGATGGATCTTTCCGTGATGCATTAGGTACTCTTCAAAAAGTTTTAAATTTTTCTGTTGATTCAAAAGGTGAAAAAGTTAAAAAAATAAATAAAGAAGATGTGGAAAAAATTACAGGCGCACCAAAAACTATTTTAGTAAATGATTTTATTTCTTCTATTGCTTTAAAAGATTTAGAAAAAGGAATACTGACAATAAGAAAAGCTGCAGCAGAGAATTTAGATATGAAACTTTATTTTAAACTTATTATACAAAAGTTTCGCATGGCAGTAATTTTAAAATATGCACCAAAATTAGAAAAAGAAATGGCAGGGGATTTAGGAGAAGAAGATTTAGAGTTTTTGAAAAAACTTGTTAAACAAGATACTGAAGGTTTACTTCGTTCTAAAGCATTATCTATACTTCTAGAAGCTTATAGCGATATAGATAGAGCATTTATATCAGAATTACCATTAGAACTTGCACTTATTAAGATTTTGGGGCAAGATAAAGAAGTTAAATAAATATTGGGAGATCGTCTAACGGCAGGACAGCGGCCTTTGAAGCCGTGAATTATGGTTCGAATCCATATCTCCCAGCTAGCTAAAATAACCTTATTTTATAAAGTTATTTTTATTTACCTTAAGTTAAGTTAGAATTTTTGATATAATAAAAACATGCGAAAAGAAATTCAATTAAAAACTAAAGACGAACATATTATTTATGGAACATTTGATTCAGTTAAAAAAAGTAAAACCCTATTAATTTTTGTTCATGGATTTACTGGGCATAGAAATGAACACCATAATAGTTTTATGGGATCCTGCAGATAAAATGAAGGATTTAAAAGAAAAAAATGCTGAATATAATGCTGATCTAGATAAATATATTTTTAATTCAAGATTAAATATAATTGTTTCTAAAGAATTGGTTGATGAGTGGCAAACTATAGATGTTGGTAAATTAGCTGAGGAAATAGATATTCCATGTAAATTTATTTTTGCTGGAAATTATAATAAATTAGAAGTATGGAAACCATTTTTAAATAGAATAAAGGTAGCTAATGAATTTGCAATAGTTGAAGGAGCTAGTCATGTATTTATTGAAGAGGGAGTTGAGCAAAAACTATTTGAAGAAACCCTTAATTATATAAAAGCATAATAAAAATATAAATTATACTTTTATTTTGTGTTAAAATCGTGGATTTTTTTATCTCTTTACCTTCACTAATTTTTTTGAGTTTTTTGATTTAACAACACCATTCTTAAACCAAAATCCAATGGTGCTTTTTCCTATTTTAAGCTTTTCTGCTATTTGATTAAAACTCATTCCTTTTTTTCTAAGCATTACTGCTTTTTCTTTAATTTTTTTACTATATGAAATCATATAAATTAATAATATGCTCATTATCCTTGAAACACAAGTAATTTACCTTAAGGCCAGCACTTTTAATTATATTTTGCTATAATAAAATTATGAAAAACATAAGAATCAGTTTTAAATTTTTATGGTATGATTTTTGGATAGGAGCTTTTTATGATAGAAACTCCAAAGTTTTATATGTTTGTCCATTACCAATGTGTGTTATAAAAATTTGGAAAAGTGAATAAAATTTATGAATAAAATTCTAGAATTTGGAATAAAAAGAGAAAATGAAGAGCGACGAGATGGTGGATGTGCTGTTGTTTTTGATACTGAAAGTCAAAGATATGCAGTATATAGAAACCTAAAAAATAAAATATTAGGACTTTATGGTGGTGGATTTGATGATGGAGAAAATGAAGAACAAGGAGTATTAAGGGAAGTCATTGAAGAAAGTGGTTTATATGATTTTTTATATACAGAAAAAATAGATAAAGTATTAACTCATTATTTTAATTTTAATAAAAAGAAAAATAGAGTAGCGATGGCTACATGCTTTTTGGTAATCCTGAAATCTAAGAGTTTAAAACCAACTAATTTTGATGAACATGAAGAATTTGAATTAGAATGGATGACACCTAAAGACTTATTTTTTATTTGGGAAACCAATAGTAAAGATAAAAATTATGACCACTGGATTTATTTTCTTAAAAAAGCAGTAAATCGTGCTATTGAACTTAGTTATGATACAACTAGTCAGAAAATGTAATATTTGACAGAGTAGTTTTAGAATGCTATTATGTTTTAATAACTAAAGGTTCTTTTTAATTAAAAAAATATCTTGAAAGGGTTCAAAAAATGGAATTCAAAAAAACTGACCTAATTATTCTTAGTGAAAAGAAATTGCATGTTAGTTCTTCAGCAATAATACTTTTTGAAAAAATAACAAAATTTCATAGAGAAAAATCAAATGGTTTGTGGATAAAAATTAGGGACGTAAAAAATCAATCAAATCGTTTAAATTTACCTATTTTTACCCCCTCAGAAGAAGTTTTGTATATTTGCGACCAAGAAGCTACAGATTTGTTAATTTTGAAAGATACTGTTTCTAATTTTAATTTTTTTGATAATTATCATTATGAAAAAAGTATAAATGCTGGATCTATTTTATTTAACAAAAATGAAACCCGGTTTCAATCAACAGTTTCTGGTCTTTTAAGAAAAGAAGATAATATTTTTCTTGCAATGTGTTTAATACCAACAGTATTAAACATAGAAATAGACTTTGTCGTAAATCATATTCAGAAAAGAGATAAAGATGCTCTTCCTGAATGTTTTTTTAAAGAAAATCATTATCTTAACAAAATTTTAAAAGTTTTTAAAATATAATTTTAAAAACAAAAAGCCTTGAGAAATCAAGGCTTTTTTTATTTTTGATAATATATTCTACTTTTTCACTTAATAATGTATAATTATATAATGACTTTTAAAAAATTTTATATTATTATATTTTTAGTATTTTCTATATTACCAACACAAAAAATATTTGCTCAAACTCCTAATACTGGTTTTGTTTCAGAAAATATTTGGTATTCAAAAGATCCACTAATGGAAGGGGATAAGGTTCAGATATATACATTTGTTTTTAATCCTGACAGTAGAGAATTATCTGGTACTGTGATTTTCTTTGATAAAACTGTTTTATTAGGTAAAAAAGAATTTGTTATACCTCCAAAAGGTGCTAAAGATGTATTTATTAATTGGACTACAACTGCAGGTGACCATATTATTTTTGCTAAAATAGAAAATGCTAAATTTTTACTTTCAAATGGAAAATATGAAGAAGTATATATAGCCCTAAACGAAACAGAAAAAAACTCTCAAACTATATCTAAAAAAATAACCTCTGCAGATACAAATACTGACATAAATCCTATTTCCAATATAAGTAATACTGTATCTGATTCTATTTCAAATATTAAAAATATAATAGAAGAAAAAACACCAAATTTTATAACTCAACCAATACTAGCTACTACAAATAAATTAGAAGAATTAAGAAAAAATATAAACACAACAGGACAACTTAAAAAAGAAGAAATAAAAAAAGAAATAGAAAACTTAAATTCTACTAAAATAAACAAAGAAGGAAATTCAAAAACAACAAGAAATCCGTTATTAAAACCATTTAAATATGTAGAATTATTCTTTGTTTCCACCTTATCTCTAATCCTAAACAATAAAATTCTATTTTATGGAATTTTACTTATTTTAATTTTCTTTATTTTACGTTATATTTGGAAGAAAATTTTCTAACTTTAAATAAAAAATAAATTTGTATTTTAAATTTAAGTGTGTAGAATAAGCTTATGATACAAAGAATCGTAGCGTCCTTAATACTTCTTTTTTCTATTCTATATATGCCTTTTTATTTGTCTATAATATTGGCATTAATAGGTATAATATATTTCTCATTTTATTGGGAAAGTGTCTTTCTATTTTTTATTTCAGATTTAATTTTTGGTATAAAAGAAGAAAAACTTTTAAATATCTATTTCATATCTTTTTTAATATCTTTCATAGTTTTAATATCTATAGAATTATTAAAAAGAAAAATTAGAATTTCAAAATGATACGAAGAATATTAAGAAAACAAAAAATTAAAAATGCTAATTTTTTTGTAGAACCAGATGAGATTTTTCTTGATTCTAAAAATTTACAAAATTTTGATCGTCAACAATTCGAAGGTCGCATAGAAAAACCAATTTCCAAAAAAACTATATTTTTTGTTGGATTTTTCTTCTTATTATTTTTAGTAATTTTTTCAACCAGACTTGGATACCTTCAAATAGAAAAAGGGTATGCATATTTAAATAGAAGTCAAAATAATATTTTAGAAAAACAAATTATTTTTAGTGATAGAGGTATCATTTATGATAGAAATAAAGTAGAGCTTGCTTGGAATAAAAAAAGAGATGATTTACCTACGACAATACGTTCATATATATCCCCTGGGTTTTCTCATGTTTTAGGATATGTAAGTTACCCAACACAAGATAAATCAGGAAATTATTGGCAAAGTGAATTTATAGGTAAAGATGGACTTGAAAAACAATATAATCAAGAATTAAGGGGTGTAAATGGTTCAAAAATAGTAGAGATAGATGCTCGCAAAATAATTCATTCAGAAAATATAGTAAATGCTCCTTCACGTGGTGTTGATTTAATTACAACAATAGATTCACGTATTCAATCAGAATTATACACTCTTATTAAGAATCTATCAGCTAGTAATTCTTTTTCAGGTGGAGCAGGAGTATTAATTAATATAAAAAATGGAGAAGTTTTAACATCAGTAAGTTTTCCAGAATATGATTCCGAAGTTTTATCTTTGGGAAAAGATACAGAAAAAATTCAAAACTATTTAAAAGATAAAAGAAAAGTATTTTTAGATAGGACAATTTCAGGACTTTATGTACCGGGTTCTATAGTAAAACCATTTTTTGCTATTGGAGCATTAACAGAAGGAATAATTGATCCATACAAAAAAATATTATCAACTGGTTCAATTTCAATACCAAATCCATATTTAAAAGATCAAGAAACTGTTTTTAAAGACTGGAAAGCACATGGATGGGTAGATATGCGACAAGCATTAGCTGTTTCAAGTGACGTATATTTTTATGAAATTGGTGGAGGTTTTCAAGGCCAAAAAGGTTTAGGAATTGTTAATATTGAAAAATATGCTTCACTTTTTGGTATTGGACAAAAAACTGGTATTGACCTACCAGATGAAAAAAGTGGTGTTATACCAAGTCCAGAATGGAAAATAAAAAACTTTAATGGAGAAGTCTGGCGTATTGGAGACACTTATCACACCGTCATAGGACAATATGGCTTTCAGGTAACTCCAATGGAAATGGCACGTGCCATATCTGCACTAGCAAACTACGGAACACTTATTACTCCACATTATATTTTAGGAGACAAAGAGAAAGAAAATATTATTTCAAAAATAAATTTTAAAAAAGAAGATTTTAACACAATCCATGAAGGAATGAGGGAAAGTGTTTTAGTTGGAACTTCTGTTTTACTAAATGTGCCATATATAAAAGTTGCTTCTAAGACTGGAACAGCGCAACTTGGTATAAATAAAAATAAAGTTAATTCTTGGATTGTTGGTTTCTTTCCATATGAAAATCCACAATATGCATTCACTATAATGATGGAAGCGGGACCTTCCTCAAACGGAGTCGGAGCATCATCTATTATGCGCCAACTACTAGATTGGATGTCTATAAATACCCCAGAATATTTTGAATAAAAAGTATTATTTTGTTTTTTTTAATAAATACAGTATAATATTAAGATGAATCCCGTTAGAAGTTAACTATGCGGGATTGATATTTTAATGATAATCAAGTTATATAATATTATTTATAATTAATGTAATATTAGTATAACTTCTAACGGGATGAATAAAGTAAAAATAATTTTTATATTAAGTGTTTGGATAATAATATTGCCATATTTAGGTTTTCCATATTCATTAAAAAATATACTATTTTCAATTACAGGATTAGTGCTCGTTTATTTTAGTTATTTACTTTATAATGATTTTAAAAAAGGAGAGTCAAAAGAGAAAAAATTTGATAATTTTTCTGAAAACAGTGATTTCAATGAAGAAAAAAAATAATAATTCAAAAAAATATACCAACATGTTAGATTATTTTAAAACAAGACGTTCTTTTGCTACTATTTTACTTGTGGCTCTTTTTTTTGGTCTTGGTACCTTTATAGGATTTAATCAAAGACCAGAAATAAACAAAGTTGTAAATATTTTAGGTAAAGAAACTGCAGTAATAACACAAACAGATTTTTCTCCATTTTGGAAAGTTTGGAATGAAATAAATGAAAAATATCCAAGTGCTAATAAAACAACAGACCAAGATAAGCTTTATGGAGCTATTTCTGGGCTTGTAGGCTCTTTAAATGACCCATATAGTGTCTTTTTCAATCCAGTTGAAGCAAAGCTATTCGGAGACGATATACAAGGAAATTTCGGTGGAGTTGGTATGGAAGTTGGTATAAAAGATAAAACATTAACTGTAATTGCTCCACTAAAAGATACTCCAGCTTATAAAGCAGATATAAAATCAGGTGATAAAATTCTTAAAATAGATGATTTAGTTACTTCTGGTTTAAGTATAGACAAAGCAATAAAGTTAATTAGGGGAGATGTTGGTACAAGTGTTAGATTAACAATTTTTCGTGAAGGAGATACAGAACCAAAAGAAATAAAAATTATACGAGATACTATTAATATACCAACACTAGATACAGAATTAAGAAAAGATGGAATTTTTATAATAAGACTTTATAGTTTTTCTGCTAACTCAGCTCAACTTTTCCGTAATGCATTAAAAGAATTTTCTGCATCTAAATCTGATAAATTATTGCTTGACCTAAGGGGAAATCCTGGAGGATATTTAGATGCAGCTGTTAGTATGTCAAGTTGGTTTTTAGAAGGAGGTAAAACTGTTGTAACAGAAGATTATGGAAATGATATAAAGCCCAAAATATACAGAAGTCAGGGTTATAATATATTTTCTGACAAATTAAAATTTGTTATTTTAATAGATAGTGGTTCTGCATCAGCATCTGAAATCTTAGCTGGAGCAATGCAAGACTATAAAAAAGCTTTACTTGTTGGAGATACAAGCTTTGGAAAAGGTTCTGTACAAGAAGTCATAAAAGTAACTCCAGATACTATGCTAAAAATTACTGTAGCAAAATGGTTAACTCCAAATGGTACATCTATATCTCTCAAAGGTTTAAGACCTGATTATGAAGTATTGTTTACAAAAAAAGATTTTGAAGAAAAGAAAGATCCACAATTAGATAAAGCAGTAGATTTATTAATTAATTGGCCAAATTAACTACGAGCTTAACGCCACATAAAATTATGAAAGTTATTTTTTTACAAGATGTACCTAGAGTAGGTAAAAAATATGATATTAAAGAAGTAAACGATGGTTATGCTTTAAATTTTTTATTTCCTAAAAAATGGGCCACACTTGCAACAAAAAAAGCTATAACAGAAATTGAAAGACATAAAAAAGAAATTGTAATAGAAAGGGAAGTACAAGAAGATCTTTTAGTTAAAAATCTAGAAGAAATAAAAGATAAAACTATAACGATAAAAGCAAAAGCTGATGATAAAGGACATCTTTTTTCTGCTATTCATGAAAAAATGCTAGTTGAAGCGATGGAGAAAGAATATCACGCTCAAATAGATGAAAAATTTATTGTTCTAGAAAAACAAATAAAAGAAATAGGGGAGTTTGAAATTCCGATTCTTATAAAAAACAAAAAATCTTCTTTTAAATTAATTGTTGAGAGAGTCTAAAAAAACCTAAATAATACTTTTTCATGGTCCGCACTCGAACCTGAATATGGTTAACGTACTTGATTGTTGCGTATGCCAAAAAAAGTATTATTTAGGTTTTTTAGAGGACATTTACTACCTTTTTTACTACAATTTTGCCGTTAAAAGAAGTCTTTCTTTTTGAGCTAAATTTAACTGTTCCGGGCTTTAAAGCAAAAAGTGTATGATCTTTACCCATAGATACATTATGTCCAGCCATAATGACTGTACCACGCTGACGAATGATTATAGAGCCAGATTGAGCCTTTTGACCATCAGCAAGTTTTGTACCAAGATACTTTGGATTAGAATCTCTTAAGTTTTTCGCGGTTCCGCCAGCTTTTCTATGTGCCATTGAATTTGTTTATTAGGTTCTAAGTTCTAGTTTCTAGATTAAAAAATAAACAGAAAATAAAACTGTAGACTAACTATTTAATATTGTTTATAATAAGACATTGCAAGTATAAACAATTATATGGAAAAAATCAAGCAATTTATAGAAAACGATAAAGGAAAGGATATATTGGTCATTATTATTATCATTTTAGTTGGTTTGGGTTCATTTGAATTAGGTAGATTGTCCAAAAACGAGGTAAATTCTGGTATTAAAGTAGAATATGATACCCAAGAAGCTAATGTAATAGGATCTATAAACCTTAATAATAACAGTCCACTTAATTTAAATTCTAATTCAAATACTTTAACAAATACTCAAAAATTAAATTCTGAAAACTTTTTTGCTTCTAATAGGGGAAGTAAATATTATTCTATAAGTTGTGGAGCTGGAAAAACAATTAAACAAGAAAACAGAATATACTTTAATACAGCACAAGAAGCACAAAATGCAGGATATGAGCTTTCCAGTGCGTGCAAATAGTTTTATCTCTAAATAAGAATTCAATTATTAATGATAATAAATAAATCAAGAAGAAAGTTTCTTGTGCGACATTAGTAAATTATATATAATAGAATAATGGAAAATGAAAACAATCTTCGTGCTCAAAAAGGTGGCTTTCAAAAACCTTGGAAACTTGAAGAATTAAAAGCTGGACTTGAAAGTTTTTTCTCTAAAAATAAAAGATACCCAACAGCATCTGAGGTAGATACTTATCCATATTTACCATCAGCAAGATCTATTGAACGAAGTTTTGGTGGACTTGTTAAATTACGCAATGAGCTTGGCTTAGATACTCAAAATGATTTACGAACAGGCTTATATAGCAGTGAAAAAGCTCGAAAAATAAATAAACGGGCTCACATAGTAGAACAAAACGTATATAACTACCTAATAAACTTATTTGGAAAGGAATTTGTACATAGAGAATACTTTTTCTTAGATGACAAACGCACAAGGGCTGATTTTTTTGTTTATGATACAAACGAGGGATTTTGTATAGATGTATTTTATCCTAGCGATAAAAGAAACTTGACAGGTTGTTTAAATAGTAAAATTGATAAATATCAGAATCCTTACATGAATCAATACATAACTATATTTCTGCAAATGAATAGGGAAATAAATCAAGATACTTTAAATGTCTTAATTAAAAATAAAAAAAAGAAACTACCTAACGGACATATATTAATGTCCTGGGAAACATTTCAAGAATTCTGTAGTAAACGTAAACCTTTAAAGAAAAGTTAAACATGTACAAATCAAGCCTACGTTATTTAACAAGGCTATGTCGTATAACCTACTCGCGTAAAAGATATATTGTGCGACGTGGTATTAATTAAATACAAATAAGAAAAGTAGCTCCCTATTCACCATACTATATACACTATGAACTATTGAGTAGCTAAATCTACTTGATTAGTATTTTCGATATTTTTATTACTTCCAGAGATAAAAGATTTCCAAAGATTATTTATAAAAATTTCTTTCCAAAGATATGAGACGGGTTCTTTTAAATAATCATCCCATAAGTTTCTAGTCCCTACCCCGACATAGCTCATATTGTCTTTGGTTACAGGACTTTCTATTACAGATTTTATATTTATTTTAAAATAACTAATCACTAATATTATAATAAGTCCTAAAAAAAGAATTCCTAATATACTTATACCCTTTTGTTTATTATTTTTTTGCATATTAATTTTTAGTTAAAAACAGTATTGAATAATGTCTTAATCCAATTAAAAACATCTGATATAGTGATGTTAAAATATTTAAATAAAAACAAAGCAATTACAATAATAATAATTATTTTTAAAAACCCTTTTTGTTTATTTTTTGTATTATTACTCATTTTTGTATTTTACCACAAAAAATTTATTTTGAACAATATTTATTTAAACATGGATGCTGTTGTAGAAGGCAAATAATATAATGGATCAAGATAAGCATTAATCGGAGATATGGGTTGAGTAAGGACTCTTCCTGGGCATGATTTACTTGGTAAAGTTTTTAAATTAACAGCATCTTTAGCGTAAATAGAAAGATGTAAATGTGGCCCTGTAGAATAGCCAGTATTGCCACTATAACCAACAATTTCTCCTCGGCTTACTTTATCTCCTGTATTCACTTTTATAAGTGACAAATGTCCAAAAGTACTAGCTAAACCATTATTATATTTAATTAAAACAAAACGCCCAAATGAAACTCCTGAACATTGTATGTCCGTATCACCAACACCAGCCACTACTCCATCTGCTAAAGCCTTTACTGGTGTACCGATAGGTGCACGAAAATCAACTCCATTATGTGTGCCACTGGCATAAAGACGCTTACCTGCTTCTGTTTTACCAAATGATTGAGTGATAAGAACATAATCAAGTGGCCAACTTAATACTCCCCCATTTGGAAGTTTAGAAGGATCAAGAACATACTGTAACTGTGATTCATAATCACGCAATTCTTTTTCAAAAGCATCTTTTTTTGCAAGTCCATCTTTTAATAATTTTTGATAATTAGTTTCATTGTTTTTTGTTTTTATTAAAAGTTTATTCTTTTCTCTAGTATTTTCATCTACTATTTTTTTCTGATCAGAAAGTTTAGATTTTAAACTTAAAAGTTCATCTTTTGCTTTTGTTGTTTCTGTTCTTGTGTCTTCTAAGACAATTTTAACTTGTTTTAACTCTGTTGTTGATTTTATTATTGCATCATTTACCGCTACTATATTATCTATATCATTCCAAACATTAGTAAAATTATTTTCTGATAACATTACTAAAAGAGCATCGTTTTGTTCAAATTGATTTATTATCCTAAGGTCAGAAGATATCACATCAATATTATTGTAAATAATATTTTGTTTATCATTTATATTTAAGCTTAATTCTTGTATTTTAAGATTAGTTTTATCTATTTTGTTTTGTGTTACAGAAATATCAGCATTTAATTTTTTTTTAGTTAAATCAAGTTGTTTTATGGAGACATTAAGAGAATTTTTCTGTTTACTTAGATCATTAAGTTCTAGTTGATATTGTTTTATCTCTTCTTCTAGTTTACCTATGTCCGTATTTTTTTGATTTATTTTATCATTAAGTTCATTTACTGTTTTTGCAGAAGAAAAAACAAAAGGAAATATTATTAAAAATCCTAAAAAAAGTATCAGAAACTTTCTATATTGCTTTTTGTAATCTTGATAAGGTTTCATTTTTCCCTAAAATTTCAGCTATGATAAATGGATCAGGAGATTTATCAAGTCCCGACAGGGCATATCGAACAGGATGTAATAGTTCTCCCCTACTTTCTAATCTATCTGCTATCTGCATTAAAGTATTTTTTATGTTTTCTGTTATAAAGTTTTTTTCCTCTAACTTATTTAACTCCACAATAGCTAAAGCTAAATTTTCTGAAATTTTTTCAGATGTTATGTTCTTATATAAAAGCTTATCCCTAAAAAACTCAGGCTGTTTATAAAAGAAGTCCAACTCTCCTCTTTCTATCATTTCTTTTATATCACTCCATTTTGAAATTCTCTCTGTAATTATGGGAATTATTTTTCCTGCCTTGCCGGCAGGCAGGTCTATTTTTAATTCTTCTGGAAGATATTTAAATATATTTTCTTTTAATTCTTCTTTTGATAATTTTTTTATATGTTCCTTGTTTATCCAATTTAATTTAACATCGTTCCATTGAGCTCCAGAATGACCTACGCGAGATAAATCAAAAGTTTTTATAAGTTCATCAATAGTGAATATTTCTCTTTCATCTCCAGGATTCCAACCCAAAAGAGCTAAAAAGTTAATCATTGCTTCAGGTAAATATCCTTCCTTTCTATATTCTAAAACATCTTTTGCTCCATCTCTTTTACCAAGTTTCTTTTTGCCATCTTCACCCATTATTGGTGGCAATGTTGCATATAATGGTGGTTTTATACCTAATGCATCATATAAAGAAAGAAATTTAGGAACTGAAGATATAAATTCTTGTCCACGCATCACATGGGTTACACCCATTTCAATATCATCTATAATATGTGCAAAATTATACGTTGGATAACCATCACTTTTTATTAAAATAAAATCATCTAATGCTTCAGGACCAGCAGAAAGATCACCATATACAAGATCATTCCATTTATAACTTTTTATTTCTGGAGTTTTAAAACGAAGTGGCTTTGTATAATCCCATTTATCAAAAACTTCTGGACGATGTTCCCTATATAAAAATGGTTTCTTCACAAGCAAAGCCCTATCACGAAAAATTCCTACTTCTTCTTCAGTGTATGGGTCAGGATAAGCTAAACCCTTATCAATAAGTATTTGTGCATATTTTTTATATGAATCAAGTCTTTCTGATTGTAGATATGGAGCATTTGGTCCACCAATATTTGGTCCTTCATCCCAATTAATTCCCAACCATTTTAATGATTCAATAATGTGCTCAATAGAGCCAGCTACTTCCCTTTCTTTATCTGTATCCTCAATTCTTAATATAAAAGTACCTTTATTCTTTCTAGCCCAAAGCCAAGCATATAAAGCAGTACGAATACCACCAACATGCATAAAACCAGTTGGAGAAGGAGCAAATCTTGTAACAACTTTCATATTTCCCATATATCCATTCTAACATTTTTTAGTAAAAATAAGAAAAGCCCAACAAGACTTCTCTTGTTAAGCTAAAAGATCAAAAAGCAACTTATTGTTTTTCGTGAGTGAGTGCTATATCCATCAATTCGCGAGCAATTGTATATGCAGCATCTGGTTTATTATATGCTTTTGCATTACGTATCATTCTTTCACAAATAGCTTTATCTTCTGTTATTCTTTCAATTTCTGAACTTAAAATATTAGCAGTCATATTAGCTTCCTCGATAACATTACATGCTCCAGTATGAGCATAACTAAAAGCATTTTTTCTTTGATGATCACCATTTGTAGTCGTTATTGGAATAATAATCGATGGTACTCCCCAAGAAGCTATTTCAAATAAGGTTGAACCTGCTCTAGATACAATAATCGTTGCAGCTCCAGCAGCCATTTTCATAGCTAGAGGATTAAAAAATATAAAAGGTAAATATCTAACTTTTTCTTGATTAGAGCCAAGTATTATTCCCGAACGTGCTATTACGCTATCAAAATTATTTATTCCTGTTTGATGAATAATCTGAAAGTTTTTTATAAGTCTTGGTAATGCATCAAGTACTATATTATTTATAAGTTCTGCTCCTTGAGAACCACCTAAAATTAAAATAACTGGTAATCCTGATTCAAGTTTAAAATATTGCAAACCCTCTTCACGAGAAGCACAATGTTCTATCTCTCTTCTTATTGGATGCCCTGTCCAAGCAACCCTATCTTTAGGAAAATAATCTGCTGCTTCTTTAAAAGAGACAGCAACTTTTTTTGCAAAATGACCTGCCCATTTATTAACTCGTCCGGGTACAGAATCTGATTCGTGTATTAAAACAGGAATACGTAAAATTCTGGCAGCAAGAATAGTTGGGAATGAAGCATAGCCACCTTTACCAAAAACAACATCTGGATATATCGAAAATATTTTATAAATAGCATTCAAAGTGCCAAAAAACATTTTAAAAATATCAAAAAAATTCTTAATAGAAAAATATGTACGTAATTTACCAGCTTGCGTTTCCTCATAAGAAAGTCCATTTTCTAAAAGCATTTCTTTGTCATATGGACTATCAGAAAAATAATAAAGCTTAGCTCCTATTATTTTTTCTTTATCTATTATTTGATTGACTTTTTGAGCAACAGCAATAATTGGATAAAAATGTCCGCCTGTTCCTCCGCCTGTAAATACTATTTTCATTATTTTAATTTAATTAAAAAACTTTATAAAGTTTACATTAACTTTTAACCTGAAATTTTGATATTTGAAGTACAATACCTACAGCTATAAGATATATCATAAGAGAAGTACCCCCATGACTAATAAAAACTAAAGGCACACCCGTCAGAGGAAAAACTCCAGTGACAGAAGCAATATTCATAAAAGACTGTGCTGTAATCAGTATAACAATTCCAGAAACTAAAAGTCTACTAAATAAATCTGGTGAATTATTGGCAATACGAAGCCCACGCAAAATAAATAATAAATAAAGTATTATTATTCCAACTCCTCCAACAAAACCTAATTCTTCTCCAACAACAGCAAAAATAGAATCTCCTTGTGGTTCTGGTAAATAGCTAAATTTTTGTATACTTTGACCATATCCCCTACCTAAAATTCCACCTGAACCAATAGCTATGAGAGATTGCTGTATTTGCCAAGAAGACCCTTTAGGATCTTGCGACGGATCAATAAAAGTTTTTATTCGTTCCTGAAGATATGGAGTAAAATATACAAGAAATCCAAAAGCAACAATAGTTATTGTTCCTAATAAAGTAATCCATTTCATAGATACTCCAGAGATAAAAAGCATACATACTCCAGTAAACACAATTAAAATAAAACTTTTTGTATCTGGTTGATTAAGTAAAATAAAAGCTATAATAGTAAGTAATATTCCCAATGGTAAAATACCAAATTTAAAATCTTGCACCTTGTTTTTTACCCAAGAAAGCCAAGCAGCAAAATAAATAACAAAACCAAATTTTAAAAACTCTACTGGTTGGAATCGTAATGGTCCAAGCTCAATCCATCTTGTAGCACCTAAATGACTCCATCCTAAGTAAGGAATAAAAACTGCAGCAGTGATTAATATTGATCCTAGAAAAATATAAAAAGAATATTTACGCCAAAATTTATAATCTATCTTTAGAGCAAAAAACATACCAACAAAACCAAAACCAAAACCAAGAACTAGTTGACTAAAAAGTACTGAATAAAACGTACTTTGATTTTTGGCTAATATACCAAAAGAAGCAGAAATAAAAATAGCAGCCCCTATTGAGATTAAAAGAAAAACAATTATAAAAAAAAATTTATCTACCTTTCTTCCTTTTGTATGCATTTTATTTTTGAATTTACTTTATAAACTTTATAACTTTCTACTTTATAACTACTTTCACCTACTAATAACAGCTAAAATTATACCTATAATAGAAAAAGCAACAGATAAAATCCAGAAACGCATTGTAACTTTATAAGATGGCCAACCTAGTGCTTCAAAATGATGATGAATTGGAGCTAATCGAAATATTTTCTTACCATTTCTTAATTTTTTTGAAAAAACTTGTAAAATGACAGACAAAGAACTGATAACGAGAGGCATTGCAACAATTGGAAGAATCAAAATTGAATCAGTCAAAAATGCTAGTGTCGCAAGTGTTATTGTAAGCCCTATAATTCCTGTTTCTCCCATATAAAATCTAGCTGGAGGAATATTAAACCAAAGAAATGCTAATATTGCTCCAGTTATAACGGCTGAAAATGCAGCTATATCTATTTGATTGTTTGTAAATGCTATTACTGAATAAGCAGCAAAAATAGAAGATAATACTCCACCTGAAAGGCCGTCTATACCATCTATGACACCACCTGAAAAAGTAGCTAATGCAACTATTATAAAAAGTGGAATAATTAAAATACCTAAATATAATTCTCCACTAAATGGAATATGTATTGTTACCATTCCTAATTTAAAATAAAAATAAAGTCCAATTAAAAAAGAAATACAAAATACTAAAAATACTTTCCATTTACGCCAAGACTTATCATCATGAGCAATCTTTCCTTTTCCATAAATTTGTATTAAATCATCCCAAAGTCCCAAAAATGATCCAAAAAGTAAAACTAAAAGAGGTATTAAGGTTTGATTTTTACTCAAAAAGTTTATCTTTTCAGTAATTTCTGTTGGAAATAAAATTGAAATTATATAAAAAATTAAAGTTGAAAAAAGTATTGAAACCCATATTATTATTCCACCAACTCGAGGAGTTTTAAGTTCTTCCTCTTCATTATGAACTTTTTGAAATTCTGTATTAGTAACATCATTACGAGAATATTTTTTCCACATTTGGTATTTATAAAAAAAATGTGTTGCAAATGGTGTTATAAAAAGCCCTATTAAAAGAGCCATTATCATTGGCAAAAATATTTTAACTAAATTTAAAAGCATATAGAGATTATAACAGATTTTCTAAAACTGTGTATAACCAAAGAAAGACCACCATTCTAGAGATCTACTTTATATAGTGTATCTATAATTTTTTCTATATCAGAAAATCTACCTTCTCTTGTTGATCCTAATACTGTAATAGCTATATTGTGATCATATTGATTTTTGTAAATTATAGTTAAATTACCACCAGCAAGTGGTGTATATCCTGTTTTAGAAAATAAAATATTAAGAATTTTATCTAAAATAACATCAGTATTTTTTATTTTGTGCTCAAAACCATCTTCAGATTTTATTGTTATTTCTGGTAAAATACTTGCACTAAATATCTCAGGATATAATTTAAATCCATATATAGCCATAATATTTACATCATTTGCTGAAGAATAAGCACCCACATTTTCTTCATCAATATCTAAACCAGTAAAATTAAAAAAAGATGTATTCTCCATACCGATCATTAGTGCTTTATTATTCATTTTTTCTAAAAAACTATTATTATTTTCCGAAAAAGCATAAGCACCATCATTCGCAGAGCCAACTAAAGTAAATTTAGCTAAATCCCTAATCTTAAATTTTTCATTAACAAAAAATCCATAATCCCCTTCTTGCTTTACCGCTTCTTTAGAAATAGAAATAACATCATCCATTTTATGATTATTAAGAACAACAATAGTACTCATTATTTTAGTCAATGATGCAATAGGCATTTTTATATTATCATTCCTTCCATAAATTTTTCTATTTAAAGTTTCATCATAAATAGATATTGCCTTAGCTTCTATTGGAATATTTGAAAACGTATCATATATCTTTGCAATTTTATTTTCTTCGTTTTTATACTGAAGTTCTAATTTATTATTACCAATAGAAAAAAAAATTGCTTCTATTGCAAATAAAATTAATATAAAAAATAACAAATTATTTTCTTTAGATGTCTCCATCATTTTTTAATTATTCTTCTAAATTTTGTGCCATAGATTCAATGGAACTATTTATTAATTCATAATCTGGTAATTCTTCTACAGATTTTACGCCCATAAATGAAAGAAGTTCAAATGTAGGTTTATAAATATAACGTCTACTATCTTCAGAATCAATATTTTTTTCTATCAAACCCCTAATAGATAACGCCCTTAATGTAAAACTGGAATTTACTCCTCGTATGTAGTCAATAAGAGATCTGCCTACTCCTTTTTTGTAAAGAATAATTGATAATGTTTCTAAACTTGCTTTTGAAAGTTCTTTATTTAATTCCTCTTTTTGTAATCTCTCTATAATATCTGAAAGTTCTGGCGCTGTTCCTAAAGTTATCTCATTCTCTTTTTCTTGTAACACTATTCCTCTACTTTTTAAATTTTCTTTTAATTTCTCTAATGCTTCATTTATTTCAATCTGTTCCACACCCAAAAACTCTGCGAGCTTTTTTCGAGACATTGGTTCTCCTTTAAAGAAAAGTATTGCTTCTATTTTTTGTTCTAAATTCATAATTTGTTTAGACTCCCTGAAATTAAAAAATTTTAAGAGTCGTGGGTTCCCTGTCCTTATGACTCCGAGGGCGAAGGCTCAGAAATTTTTTGAATTTCTGGGAGTCTATTAATTATAATATCTTCAAAATTATTATCTTGAACCACATGAAGCATTCCCTGCCTTACAAGTTCTAGCATAGCAAGAAAACCAATAATTACAACCACCTTCTCTTCTTTTGTCACTGCTTTTCCCGCAAAATCCTTAAAACTCATTTTTAATGCTCCTTCTATTCTTTTAGTCAATTTATCAATCATTTCTTCTATACTTATCACTTTTTTCACTTCTACTTCTGGCAAAAATACTTTTTTAGGAATTCTATCTAAGGCACCATGTGCAAAAGTCATCATACTTTCTTTTGTGATTTGTTCATCAGGTAAAAATATTAATACCTCATTTTTTCTTTCAAGCGGTGCAAAAATTATTTTTTTACCAAACATTTCTTTTATATGTACTCCTAATTTAGTATAAAGTTCATATAATTTTAACCTATCTTCCAAACTATGTATGTCACTCTCTTCTTCAGAAGTTAAATTCAAATTAGGTAAAAGTGATTTTGATTTTATTAAAATAAGTGTAGCTGCTACTACTATAAAATTTGATATTTCAAAAGTTCTTTTATCTTTTGATAAAGATTCATCTTCTTGTATTTTTTTAAAATAATTTAAATAATCTTCAGTGACCTGTGCTAATGATAAATCATTAATAAAAAATTTCCTTTCTTCTATCAAAGAAAGCAATAAATGAAAAGGCCCTTCAAAGGCTTCTGTCTTTATTTGATATAAATCGTCTTTATCTGTTTCTGTTTCCACCTTTATATTATAACACGCTTTAATCTATTTTAGTGTGATACTTTGCAAAATGATAGGTTCAATAGGTCTGTCGGAACTATCTGTTTTTACAGAATTTATTTTTTCTGCAACATCAAGTCCAACTGTAATTTTTGCAAAGACAGTATGTTTTGTATCTAAAAAATTATTTGTAGCTGCATTAATAAAAAATTGGCTACCATTTGTATTTGGTCCAGAATTTGCCATTGCTATAGTGCCTATATCATTCTTGTTACTAGAAGTTAATTCATCATCAAACTTATATTCTGGTCCTCCTGTACCCCAAAGATTTTCTTTTGTATCATCTTTTGAAAGTGGATCACCACCTTGACTCATAAAACCTTTTATAATTCGATGAAATTTTGTACCATCATAAAAACCACTTTCTGCAAGTTTAATAAAATTTTCTACAGTCTTGGGTGTGTTTGGATTAAATTCTATTGTAATATCTCCTTTGTTTGTTTTTAATGTAACTGTCATAATCTTTTTATTTTCTTCCTTATTTATAATATTTTGATCTTGTCCATTAGTAATAGGTTCTTGTGTTGCAGTTTCTGGTGTATTTACGGCAGATTCAACTGGTAAACTAGCTTCTTTTGTGTCAGAAACTTTTAATACATCACCTATATTTGAAACAGACAACCAATATCCCAAACCAAGTACTACTAGTAGTAAAAACACAATTCCATATTTATTCATACTTATATATTTATATTTTAAAATTTCAGCCTGAGGCTGATCCGCCTTTGGCGGAAAATTTATAATATTTTGATTATATCATAAACATCATAATTGATTAAATTTACTACTAATTTTTAATTTCTTTAAAGAATTTATTCCATCGCAATCTTTCATCTGCCTCTGTTAATTGTTGCACGGTAGTACTAACAATTATAAATATAATCAATAATAAAACAGAACTTATCTCAAAACCGACAGAACCTGAAAAAAGAATAAAAAACATCATAATCCACAATGGTAAGTATCTGAAAAAACCAGTATTTCCACCCATATCATCTTTTTCTTCATATTCATAAAGTTCTTCACGTTGTTTATAGAATATAATTTCTTTATATATAGATAATCCTATAAATAACAAAAACAGCAAAACACCTTGATTAAATTGATTTTCAAAAAAAATAAAAAGATATTTTCTTAATACAAATGCATGAATTCCTAAAAAAATGATAGTCCAAATATTAAATAAAAATATAACAAAAAATGAATATTTAAATTTTATCATAAATATATTTGTAATAGAGAAAAATAACAATAGCTGTATAAAAAAAACAGAAATTGCGGCAGGAAAAGTCCAATATTCCAATATACCGAAGATTAAAGATGAAAAAAAATAAAAAATATCAACATAAATTGTTTTACTATTTGGTATTTCTTTAACTAAAGGTAATAGAAAAATTTTTATTTTTTCGGACATATCCATATATTTATATTAATTTCTATAATATTTTGATTATATCATAATTTAAAACCAGACCCCTATCGTAACTTTAATATTTAAATTATCATAAAGATTCTCTTCAAAACGAATTTGTTTTTTAAGAGGCAAAATATATGTCGGAGAATACCTATCTGGAAAAATGGAAGTCACCCATTCACTTTTCTTTACCTTAGCTTTAACATAAATAGCACCCCAACCACGTCGAAGCTTCCCTTTTTGCATTTCTTTAATTTCAGCAGATATTTTTTCTGATACCCTAGCAAACCGCCAAGCACTATCAACATTTTCTCTATCAGTTCCATATGCCCAGACAATCACTTTACTTTTAAATTTAAAAGTTCTTCGTATTTTTCCAACCTTAATTTCTTTTTTTATTTTAATTTTTAAATTCTTTGACATCTACTTATTAAATTGACTAACCCAAAATATTTTTTTATCTTTTAACCACTTTAATATTAGTTTTCCATATTTTTATAATATCTAACATCCTTACAAACTCCAGTTTGTAAGGATGTTATTATGTTTGTTTAAATAATTTTAAAAAATTAACAAAGATTTTACCATATGGAGATAAAGTATGTTCAACAAATTTACCTTTATATTTTTTATTAATCAATCCTGCTTGGTGAAGTCTTCGAGTATGCTCTCCTATTGTTTTCGGATTTGCATCAAGCGTTTCAATAATACCATCAAGAGTTATTCCATCTTCCTTGGCTACAAGAAGTAATATTTCAATGCGATGATGGTTTGCCATACCTTTGAGATGTCGCTCCATTTGTTTAGCTGTTTTTATTTTACCCATATTTATATTATACACAATACCCCTACAAACTCCAGTTTGTAGGGGTATTATTTAAATTAGAAGCAAAAATTATTTCTTTGCTTTTTTGGTTTAACTTAAAATTATGAAAGATGCTTGGAAACAAGCTTGGTCATTTCAAACATATTGACTACACTTTTGCCACCAAACACTTTCTTGAGTGCAGCATCAGCTACGATATTACGCTTGTTCTTTGGGTCTTGAAGATTATTCTTCTTGATATATACCCACAATACCTTTACCACCTCAGACCTAGGCATAGGACCCTTGCCTACTACTTCTGCCAATTCTGTACTTATCTTCATTGGCTTCATAAATGCGGAAACTTTTTTTTCTGCCATATAATTTCTTGTTGTTAATCCCGGCACCTTAATTTTCATTTTGGGTCGAGACTCCGACTTTACGTCGGGGTTAATAATATCTATATATTATAGCATAATTTTACTTCTTATGCCCTTTAGAATAACCTGCTACATTTAAAGCAATGGCTATTATTTGTTTATGACTTCTAATCTTACCATTCGCCCCACGAGCCTTTCCTGTCTTTTTATTATCAGCCTCTAATTCTTTTATATTTTCACCTATATTCTTTTTTCCTTTCAATAATGGCATATATTTAATTTTTTATTAATAGCACAATGATGGTTTTTAGGTAAAGATAATTATAAAATATACATATTTCAATAATTTAGTTTTGTGTTATTTCTTTAAAAAACTCTTCCCCATACAAATTTTTTATTTCAGTATTTATTTTATCTATTAAACTTAAAAATAATTTTTCAAAAACTTCTCTTGCTTTTTTATAATCTTCTTCATTGAGTTTTATTTTTGTCCCTATTGGATGGTTTTTTGCAAATTTAGTATTTCTCATTTGTTTTAAATATCTTTCATCAATCTTTGAAAAAGAATGAACAATAACATGTCTTAGTGCCTGATATTTTATTATATTATCTTTTATTTCATCATCAATTTTTAAATTTATTTTTAAATATTCTTCAAAAAACGAAGTGTGCTTTGTAAATCTTGAAAATTAAATTCTACACCTAATGATTTCGTTATTACTTCTCCTAGCGTTGAAAATTTATAATTTAATACACTAACTTCAAAAACAATTTTTTTATCCTCTTTTGGCCACTGAATAATATCATGATATTCGTTTACTATTGTGATTACTAAATCAGTTAGTGATGATTCTAAATTTGAAACTAGAAGAACATTAGCTTGATTGTAAATAACTTCATATTTATCTTTTAAACTTGGATGATTTTTTATTTTTTCAATTTCACCAATAACTCTTTCAAGCTTTTCTTTGTAAAGAATAAAACCAGGAATTTTTTCATTCTCTTTTTCTAGTGATTTCAAAAGAACAAGTAATATTTTACTCACATCTGATCCTATTCGAGTGATTTGATCAATGGACTCTATATTTTTTCTATATTTCTCTAAAATTAATCCTGGCGACATTTTTTTATAAAATTATTTTAATAATTGATATTTAAATAATTTCGGCTGGATTTCTGTTCGGCAGTTGTAAAATAAATATCTCGCTCATACCAATTTTTTTGCGGATAAAGTTTTGCGGCAAAAAGAGGGAGTTTTTCGATAAAATTATCAGAACGAAGATAAAAACCACGAATATTGTATCTTGTAGCTCGCAATAGATGTATGTCATGTTGTGTGATGGCAAAACCTTTTGGTACTAAATATCCAATAATATTTTTATTATAAAAAGATTTACCATCAACTTTCCTACCAGTTATTTGAGATCCGTCATCTTCACAATATATATTTGTAATAATGTCATCTTTAAATGTTCGACGATCATAATATGACTCAAGTGTACTATGAGCTTTTTTTATTGTGATTTTTTCAAGCGAAACAATTTTTTCTTCTTGCTCTTGCATATTTTGAGTATAAATATCAAATGCTTTTAAGGTTAATTCTTCAACACTTTGATTTTCATTTTGCCAAGCAATACAACTAATTGAGCTTTCACTGGCATGAAAATATTTACGATTAAAAAGATATCCATCTATAAACTTTCTATTACCAAGACCAAGTGATTTCCAGTACTTAATCGGCGAAAATAGCACATAACAATCATTCGGTTTTGTTAAATAATATTTCCATCCACTCCAATTAAATTGATTCGAAATGTCACGAGCAGTTGATACATTAGAGTTTGCCAGATTTTTTAAATCAAGTTTCATATTCTCAAACACAAAAGTCCCTTTGCTGGTTTTATTTGTTAAATTATCAGTATTCGCAGCACTACTGTCTCTATAAGGTGGATTCTCAAATAAAATGATATTGGTCTTTTTATCTTTTACAAAATTATTTAGCTCGGTGATAGATTTGATATACTCCTTACTTATTTTAATTTTTGTTTTTCCGAGTATAAATTGTTCACTCAAAGCATCGCCACCATTTACAAGAGGCTCACGCCCGGTAACCTCCACCGGTGGTGGAATAATCTTTTTTACCTTAAGACCAAACCGTCCATTCAAAACAATCCATTCTTTTAATTCATAAGTGTTAACGATGGCATGCGATAATTCATTATTAAAAATATAATCATGAATATTTATTTTTGTTTTATATTTTTCTAGTTTGCCAATAGTTATTTGATTAAAATCACTAAATTTAATAAGGGAAAGAACATTTGCTTTATCTTTTAAATATTTATCAACAAATTCATCTGAAAGATATTTTCGCAATTCGCTGATAGTAATGTCATTTACTAGTTTATCAGTTAAAAATTCCAAAAGATTGCCGGTGCCGGCGCAACGATCAAGAATAATATAATCATTGCCTTTGGGAATCTAAGCAATAGCTTTGCGAACAAGTTCAGTGGCTTTCTTGCAATAAGCAGGCGGTGTATAAAAAGCGCCTAGCTCCTTGCGATGCATACGATCGTTTAGAAGATCCATTATGTATTTGAAATCTTTTTCCTTGCCTTTCCATAGCTGAATAAATTTTTTAAAATGTTTTGGCTCTCGAAATTCTTCAAAAAGTTTGATTTTTGTTGCTCTGGGATTTTCATCATAAAAACGATTGGACCATCCAACAACGTCATATATGTCAATTGTTACTTTAGTAAAATTGTTTGTTTGAAGCAACTCAGTGATACATTGAATGCCGACAGGTTTATCATATTTAATAACTTCTGGTTTTAATGTTGTACTAAACTCATCATTACTCTTGCTGGCAGCACCGATAAAAGGCGGACAGTTTATATAATCACGGGCAAAATCTTGAGAATTAAACAGATAGGCAATTTCTTGATTTAGATCCACTAATAAGATGTTTGCTGGAATGCTAATACCCTTGACGCGTATATGGTTAAGATATTTTAGTGTTTGAAAAAGTACAGCATTGATATTATTGATATTAGGCTTAAATTCAAATATATTTCCGTTATAGATACCGTCGGTGTTATTACTGAGTTCGGTATCCGTAATTCCAAATTTTTTAAAAAATTCAAATTGGCCCTCGCGCTCAGATTGAAAGTTATTCCCAGATTTGAATGTTTTTTTCATAATTTTATTTCTCCAACTTTTTATATAAAGTTTAGTTTTATTATTAAAATTTACAATCCACTTAATTGACTGTTTAATTCACGTTCAAGTGTTAATCCAAAATCTTTGATAATCCCCTGTTGGTCAATTGGCAAAAAAGTTCCAAGTTCATTTTTAAAATTTATTTGTTTTGCCTCGGCAATAATAAAATCTTTCTTCATAGCGAGTTTTTTCTTTTGTTCAGAAGAAAGTCTCCCTTGGCGCATTATAATATAAAGATCATAAAAATCACGTGGTTTTTTTCGTTCAATTAATGCACCAAAAATTTTTTCATCAATCAACTCATTTTGTGGTAAATGATTAATTGTATAAGTAGGCACAAAATTATTTGAAATACTATCTAGTTCACCTTTTATAATTACATCACTTCGTGTTGAAATATTTATCTCTACACCAATCGGTTGATAATCAAACATTTGAAATGTAGCAATTCCTAAATACCCACCACTTGTTGTTCCAAATCGGTCACCAAGCTTGACTTTTATTCCCATTTTTTCTATTTCAGAAAGTGTTTTTAAAAATAATTCTTCAATAAATAGTTTTACTTCATGTGGAGCAACACCAAAAAGAGAAAAATCTAAATCTTCAGAAAATCGTGGACTACCATAAACAATACGAAGTGCCGTTCCACCTTTAAAAAGAAGTTTCTCAGAATCTGGCAATTTATACAATTCTCCTAAAAAAATATGTTGAAAATATTCTCGAATTACGTTCGGAAATATTCCCATTTGATACTGCCTACTTAATTTTTCCAGTGTTTCTATAGATATCATTGTAATGTTGTCTTTATTATACCTGAAAGTTTTTTATTACCAAACAACGAAGCATATTTCTTTGCTCTTGTGGAATTAATTTTTTCTTTATTAAAACGAGAAATCGGTTTTTGTCCACTCATTAATCGCAAATAATTTGCGTCTACAAAAGCTTTTTCAGCATCTGCAATGTTAAAACCTAGACCTTTCTGTTTTTGAATTTCGTAACCAGTGTATGCAACTTTTTTTATTTTTCGATAAGAAAAAATTTTTCCTAATGCTTCAAACCTACGTGTAGCTTTAGTAGTTACTGAAGTAATTTCATAAACTGTCTCCGGAATAACTCCATAATATGAAAGTGCAAATTCAAGTGAAATATAAGATGGAGTATAAAGTTTACTAGCAACATAAACATCAGGTGGTAAGGTATCTGGAAAAACATAGAATCCTTTCTTAAGTTGTATTATAAATCCTTGTTTTTTATACCTGTGAAGTAGTGCAGATGCAGCAACAGCAGAAACTCCAAACAAAGAGCGAATATCACTTGCATTAAATATATATAACTTTTTACCCTTTATTTTTGAGGCAAAAAGTGTCTGATTCACCAATTTGACCATATTGTCAATTTACCAAAACGTTATAAAATTGTCAATAATCGACTGTGTATAAACCTATTTCATCCATTTTTTTAACCCTTCATGTGTATATAAATTTCACGTAAAGGCTCATTATCTTTTTTAATACGGTAAATATCTACTATCTCACCATCTAAATCAAAATCTTTTTTTTCTAATTCTTTACTAAAAGTAGGATCAGACTCAAGTTTAGATTCAGCGGTTGTACCACATGAAAAAACATCAAAAGGTTCAATTTTTTCTTTTAATCCCGATTCTTTTATCTTTTTTTCTAAAGATTTTTTAGGATCAAAAGTATTTTCTATCATTCCAGTTTTCATAAATTTATTTTTTATTCTTTTATGTGTAAATATAATTTATATTTATTGTCTCCGTCTGTGCACTCAATTTTAATGCGATATATATCTACATTTTTACCATCTAGAATAACATTTTCAGCAATAGGTTTTTCATTTATTGGTAGCTTTTTTTCTATCATAATATACTCATATGGCTCAATATTTTCAATCCTACCTTCATCTATTGCTTTTTGTATTTCTTTTTTATAAAACTGCGTACCCTTATATTCTTGCTCTATTTTTACTTTACTACTATTCACCTTGTCTATTTTACTTTGTTCCATAATGTTTTTTATTTAACCCACATTTTAGTGGGTATGTTAATAATCTATAGGTTTATTATACCACTCAAATCAAAAACTAAGAAATGCAAGAGCAAAAACAAGAAATCAAAAATTTCTGAGCCTTCGCCCTCGGAGTCCGTGAGGACAGGGAACCAACACGACTCTTAAAATTTTTATTTCTTGTTTTTGCTCTCTATTTTTCTAAATCAAGAATCTCATCAATACGGATCTTAGCCACGAATTCTGGTACGTGGGAGACTAAAATCAAAGCTCCTTTATATTGATTAATTGCTTCGGCAATAATAGGAATATGGCGAAAATTTATATGATTTGTAGGTTCATCTAAAATAAGTAACCCTGGACGCTCTAAAACAAGCCTAGCAAAGGCCACAAGCCCCTTCTGGCCTTCTGAGAGACTACCAATTTTCGTACGGATAAATTCACCTGTAATCAAAAAACTCGCAGCAGTAGCCCTCATATGCTCTTCATTGAGAGGTAAACCACCTGCAAGCATAGCACTAGCAAGAGATTCATAAACAGTATGTTCAAAATTTAAAGTTGAGAAATCTTGTCTATAATAACCGATACGGATACCTTCAAGAATTTTTGCACCCTCCGAAGTATTGTTTGCGAGATGTTCAAGTAATGTACTTTTACCAATTCCATTCGGACCTTTCAAAAGTAAATGTTGATTCTTTTTCATTTTTATATTTGCTTTGTGTTTTACAATTTTTCCATTCTTTGCATTCATTGTCGTAAAAAAATTTATCGTAATAATATCACCATTAATATCTTGTTGCACTGGAATTGTAAAATTTTTAATAGTTTTGTCTTCTTTTCGTACATCTACCATATTGTCTTCGAGCTCTTCTGCTTTTTCTCGCATACGCTTTGCGACTAGACGAAGTTGACCTCCTTTATGTGCAAAGACATTTGCTTGATCTTTTTTTGCTTGAATTTCTTTTGCAAGCTGAGCATTTTTCATATTTTCTTTTTCTACTCGAGCTGTAATATCTTTCAATACATTTTTATAGTTACCGACATATTGTTCAACTTTACGTGTATAAATATCTAAATAAAGAACACCATCCGTAAATGCATTTAAGAATTCTGCATCGTGAGAAATGACAATGACAGTCTTATCATATTTCATTAAAAAATCCGTAAGGTGAGCGATACCCGCATGATCTAAATTATTTGTAGGCTCATCTAATAAAAGTAAATCTGGATCTTGAATAAGTGCAGAAGCTAAAAGTATACGAGCGAGCTGTCCACCAGAAAATGTTTTTAATATTCTGTCGTGAAGTTTTGTATGGCCTCTTAAATTTACAACTTCTAAAACATCATCAATCCGTGGATCTATATCATAAACTTTTTTAGTAAAACCATTTTCAGTAAAACATTGTTCAAAAAATTCACGCACAGTTAATATCAAATCACCTCTCGCCATAACTTGTTTTGCAGTAGCTATGGTGAGTTTGTTGTTTATGACTATTATCCCCGATTCAGGTTTTAGAGCTCCAGTGATAAGTCCAAAAATAGTACTCTTTCCAGCACCATTTTGTCCCATTATTGTAATTTTTGCTCCACGTCGAAGTGGAAAAGAAACATCGTCTAAAATGGGTTTATTATGCCCATATTCAAATGAGACTTTTTCAAATCTTAGAATTACTTCATCTTTTGCCATGTTTTATGAGAATACCCTATTTTTGCTTAAAATGAAAGGTTATTTATACTCTTCAATAAATTTATATAAAAGCCTAACTCCTGTACCTAGTGCACCTTGAGCTAGATTTTCACCTGCCATTGCTGTCATACGAGGAGCCATATCTATATGTACCCATTTCAGACCTTTTTCACCTCCATCTTTGCCTTTTATAAACTGATGTAAAAAAACAGCCGCATAAATCGCTCCACCATAACGAGAGTCTTTATTATGCACATTAGTCCAATCACCAAGAGATCCTTTTATTTCATTTTCATATTCTTCCCATAAAGGTAAACGCCAAACATAATCTCCTGTTTCTTCTCCAACTTTTTCTAATTTTTTTGAGAGTTCCTCATTTGTTGTAAAAAAAGCAGAAGCTCTCTCACCAAGAGCCACACACGCAGCTCCAGTTAAAGTTGCGATGTCTATAATAACTTCAGGATTATATTTTTGTGCATAAAAAAGAGCATCCGCTAAAATTATTCTACCTTCAGCATCTGTATTTAGAACTTCAATTGTTTTTCCAGACATTGAACGTATAACATCTCCTGGACGATAACTTTTCCCAGATGGCATATTTTCAACAGAAGGAATTAATCCAATCACATTCTTTTTTAATTTCATTTTTGCAACAAGTGCTATTGTATGTATAACAGATGCACCTCCAGACATATCCATATTCATACCAAGAAGACCATTCGATGGTTTTAAATTTATTCCACCTGTATCAAAAGTAACACCTTTACCAACAAGAACAATAGGCTTTTCTCCTTTTTTACCTCCACTATATTCCATAATAATAAATTTAGATTCTTCGTCTGATCCGCGACCAACAGAAAGTATTGCTCGCATATTTTGTTTTTCCATTTCTTTTTCGCCGAGCACTGTGATTTTTACAGGCAAACCTTTCACCGCTTCTTTTGCTTTTTGCGCCAAAATTTGAGGAGTCATATCTCCACCTGGTGTATTTGAAAGTGTTCGAGTTTTATTTACTTCTTCTGCAATAATATGACCTTTTAAAATTGCTTTTTCTTCTTCTTTATTTACTCCTAAAATAACTATTTCTTTTATAAAATTAAAACCTTCTTTTGTTGGCGTTTTATATTCAATAAATTCATAATTCGCAAAATCAAGTTGTGAACCGATAAGCTCAGCAAGCGCTATATCAGAAATCTTTATATTTTTAAATTTAAAATCATTAAAATTAAAACAAATCTTCTCTGACTTAACACTTTTTGCCATTATTACCATTTTACGCACAAGTAAAAAGAGCTTTCTCAAATTCATCTTATCTTTCTCGTCACATTTTAAATAAAGTGTTTTTTGCCCATTCTCTTTTTCAATCTCATCTTGATTTTTAGAATTTACAGAAAGAAAAAGCATTCCAGTTTTTATATCTTTTTGACTATTTTTAAATATTATTTTCATATTTATACTATATACTTTTTTCACAAAAAACTCAAAAAAAAATGGTAATAAAAAACAAATAAAATATCTAGAATATCAACCTTAGTTAGATAAAGTAGATAAAAAGTTATCCACACCCCACCTTGCTACTTTACTTGACTAAAGAACTTTATTTTGATAAAGTAGCTTATATGAGTAAAGGAATGAATAAAAATACATCAATAAAAACAATCAATTTAGTCCGAGAAATTGGATCAGGAATAAACTGGAACGAAAAGAAAAACAAACAATTTGTTGAAGCATTTTTGGCATTAGAAAATGCTAACGAGACACAATGTTTTCTTCGTGACCTTATGACTGAAACAGAAATAAAAGAATTTGCTAACCGACTAGAAGCTGCTTCCCTGCTTACTAAAGATGTGCAATATAATTCAATTATTGAAAGCACAGGTCTTTCTTCTACCACTATTGCTAGAATAGCAAAATGGCTAAATGGTTCACTTGGCGGATATCGCCTTATACTTAATCGTATTTCAAACCATCATCATAACTCCCCTAAAATTAGGAAAGGGTTGTCTTTGAGCTCATAATTAATTATTCTAAATTTTCTCGAAATCAACCCCTTCCTAAGTTTAGGAAGGGGTTTTACGTTATGTAAAACTTTTAATTGTTCTTTGAAAAAGATAATGGAGAAAAAATGAAAAGAAAATGGTTTAACTATTGTTCTTTAGGAGGAGCAGGTCCTCATAAGTAAATCAGATTAGAGAAACTAAACAGGTCCTCATAAATAAATCAGATTAGAGAAACTAAAATTTATTTAGTTTCTCTAATTTATAATCCAAAAAATTAAGGAGATAAAAATGTTACCACAAGCTATAAAAACAATGAAAAAACTACGAGAGATAAACAAATCTCTTGATCATGCCCTTAAGATAAACGAATTTGTTGATTCTTATGTAAATGAATGTATACTTTACGGTCAACCAGTTACTTTAATTACTCCATGGTCATTATCTAGAAGTTTTAAAGAAAGATATAAAGAACAAGAAAATAAGTTTTTCCCTACAGAAAAAGAAAAAACTTTATTTAGTTGGGAAATTCCACAAATTGAATTAATCTTAAAAGAAAATAACCTTGATTTTAATTGGTGGTTAATTTTTTCTAGATCATATATAAGATCTGCAACACTAGATAGAGAACAAGAAAAAGAGTATGTCGAAATGATTACCAAACTTTCAGAAGAAAATAAATCTGAATTAGCAATCATAAATTGGGAAGACGACGTTATTAAAACAAACCACCAACCGAATAATGATTTATTAAAATATGAATTATCATTCGAAAAGTCAGTAGATAAAAAAGATTTTGAGTACGAAATAGGAAGACGTTCAAATAGGTCAAAAAATATTCTTAACTTAGATATAACGAATGATAAACTTATAGAAGAAACAAAATACAAAATTGCTTGTGAGGCAAATGAGGGATTATTCCTTATGAAAAATGAAAATAATCCACTATGTCAACCTGGAAATTTTTTATTCCTAATTCTAGGAAAAGCTGAAAGATATTCTTTTTTTTCTACACTAGTTCCAGAATTTAAAAAAAGAATTGTATGTGTTTTACGTCCTTATCCTTGGAGATTAGGAGGGTTTGATAAAGAAAAGAAAGAACTTACACACACAGAAGAAGAATTAAAAAGATTCAGAGAAAATGAAGCAAACGAAGAATCTAATCGTCTTAGATCCTCTTTTTATTTTTATTTTAGGGATGGTAAAAATTAAAAAAATATTGCAATGCGACATATAAAAATATGTCGCATTTATTATTTTTAGTATATAATATAATTATATGAAAAAATAAGTAGTTTCCATACATGGAGGAGAAACTTTTAGCTCTTATAAGAAGTATATTTCCTTTTTAAAAACGTATAAGTTTAAAAAAAATAAATTCACTAAAAAAAGATGGGCTAATTCATTACAAAGTAAGTTAGGAAAAAATTTTGAAGTTATTATACCACAAATGCCAAATGCTTTAAACGCAAAATATTTTGAATGGCAAATTTGGTTTAAAAAACTATTCCCTTTTTTAAATAAAGAAGTTATTTTAATTGGTGGATCACTAGGGGGAATATTCCTTGTTAAATATCTGTCTGAAAACAAATTTCCTAAAAAAATTAAAGGACTATTTTTAGTTGCTCCTCCTTTTGGTGATAGGGATAAAAAATATTCTTTAGCAGATTTTAATCCAAAAATAAAAAATTTAAAAAACATAGAAAAACAATGCACTTATATTAATATTTACCATAGTAAGAATGACCCTGTTGTCCCTTTTGAAGATTTTTTAAATTACAAAAAATACCTAACCAAGGCTAACTTTCACGAATTTAAAAATAGAGAACATTTTAGCCAAGAAAAATTTCCAGAAATTATAAAAGATATCAAAAAAATAATATAAAAATATGAAAACAATAAATAATAGAACAACAAAATATCCTATAAATGACATATTTTTAAATCGTTTTTCTCCTCGTTCAATGTCTGGAGAAAAAATAACAGAAGAAGAACTCATGACTTTATTTGAAGCTGCACGCTGGGCACCATCTTTATAAAACGAACAACCATGGAGATTTATTTATGCAATAAAAGAAACTTCAGATTTTGATAAATTTTTATCTTTTCTTATGGAAGGAAATAAAATTTGGTGTAAAAATGCATCAATATTGATTGTAGTAATTTCAAAAAAGAATCTTCCAAAAGGTGACCTAAATATTGCTCACTCATTTGATACAGGAGCAGCTTGGGAAAATCTAGCATTACAATCTACTTCTATGAATCTAATTTCCCATGGCATGGCTGGTTTTGATTATATTTTAGCAAAAAAAGAATTTTCTGTTCCAGACGATTATAATGTTGAAATGATGATAGCTATAGGTAAACCAGGTAAAATAGAAAACTTACCAGAAGCATTTCAAGAACATGAAAAACCTAGTGACAGAAAACCATTAGAAGAAATAATTTCTGAAGGAAAATTTAATTTTTAAAATCCTTCTTCTGTTAATCTTTCATCTATTCTATTCATATCTCGTGGAAACATTGAAGCTTCACGAATATTTTTTAATCCTAAAAGTTGCATAGTGATACGTTCAGCACCAAAAGAAAATCCTCCTTCAGGTGGAACTCCATATTTAAAAGCTTCCAAAAACATTTTAATTTTATTAGGATCCATCCCCCAAATTTTTACATGTTCATTAAGTTGATCATAATTGTTTATTCTGCGTCCACCTGAAAGCCATTCCACTCCACGACAAATAAGGTCTACCCCTTCATTATATTCAGGTTCCTCTGGATTGGGATAAACATAAAAAGGTTTCTTGCGAGTAGGATATCCGTAAATAAAAACAAAATCAGACCCAGTCTCTTTTTTTACTATTTCACAAATTTCTCTTTCATCTTGTGGATTTGTATCTTTTTCTCCTCGAACATCACGATTATAAGTTTCAAAAATCTTTTGTTGAACTTCACTTAAAGAATATGTAGGAGTTTTTTCTATCATCACCGGTAAGGTGGTACCTAATATTTTTAAATGATCAACGTGTTTATTTTCTACTTGTTTTAAAATATATCTAAAAGTTTCTTCTGCCATATCACGAACATCTGTCCAAGAATCAATAAAACCCATCTCTGCATCCAAACAAACTATCTCTGTCAAATGTCTAGTAGTTGATGATGGTTCTGCACGAAAAACTTTATTTACAGAAAAACACCTCTCAAATGCAGACATCACAATTTGTTTATAAAGTTGTGGTGATTGAGTTAAATATGCTTTTTTATCAAAATAATCAATTTTAAAAACTTCACTTCCTCCTTCTGCCACTGCTGGAGTAATGCTTGGAGCCTGAAATTCAAAAAACATATTTTTTTTCATAAATTCTCTAAAAGAATCAATTATTGTTTCTTGAATTTTAAAAATTGCTTGTATTTTTGGTTGTCTTAAAACCAAAGCTCTATTATCAAGTTCTGCTGTTAACTCTAAATTATATCCATCAAGCGACATATCAAAAGGAAGAGTTGCAGCTTCTGCTAATACTTCAATACTAGTAACCTCAAGTTCAACATCACCATTTAACACATCTGTTTTTATATTTTTATCTGGGCGTTTATTTACCATGCCTGTGATTTTCAAAACCCATTCTGGACGAATTTCTTTGGCAACATTTATGGCTTCTTCATGTGAAGGAAGAGCTACACACTGTACCAATCCAGTCATATCACGCATATCAAAAAAGACCATTTTCCCCTGGTCGCGCCTGATATTTACCCATCCGGTGATAATTACTTCTTTTCCAATATTATCTTTTAAATCTTTAATATAAATTCTGTTTTTCATACTCCTATTATAATACCACAAAAATTTTATTATAAAAATAAGAATATCAAGACATGGGACGCTCTATGGTCTGACTTTTTACTTTTATCAATTTCTGCTCAAGTAGGTTATAGAGCCAAGTTGTTTGTAAAAATTCACCCGTCCGGCAGTCAGATTGGTATTCGGCCTGAAACTCTATTTCATCTACATTTTTCCAAATTAAACTTTTGATTGTTTGTGAGCCAAACTGATCATCTAAAAACCAATCGGGTTGTTGCTCAACAAAAGTAGTAGTATTAAAAATTTTTATATCCCCGTGGTTATTACAAAATCCACCAAAACTTTCAGACACAATCGCGATTCGCGTCAAGTCGGGAGCAATATCTAAGTCAGTTATTTCTCCAAAAATATCAGCAGAAATAAGTTTTAATTTATTTTTATCCGCATCAAATCGGTAAAAAACCCATGAGCAATTACTGGCCCCACAACCTTCACTGTCCGTAGCACCAAAATAAAAAACATTTTCTGGATTCTCTAAAACTACCGGACTAATATGAGTGTAATTTGGCAAATCGGATGTTACTAAATCCGTTATGCCTAAGTTTCTGTCAACATTTAATTGCTCCACATCCAAACTTCCAACAATTTTTTTCTTTGAATTAAGAAAATCGACTTGGTTATTTGTCTCGTTCAAAAATACATTGGGCACGAAGGAGTAATAGTCCCTCGAGTTATATTTATTGTCATCAAATGTTGAGAAAAAATTTGAAGTAAATTCGTGAAAGTTGATTTTTGGTTTGTAATTCATTAAAAAACCATAGTTTATAACAGTTGCGGTAGAATACTGATCCACAATTTTTGGAGATATGTGGCTAACCCATAACGATGAAGCAAAAAACAATATGACAATGGGTAAATAAATTATATGGTACCAATTCTTTTTTTCTAAATTCGCAAGAACATTTTTAATAAAACTTTTTGTCTCAGGGGAAAGTTTATTATAATCAAATGTTTTATTATTTATTTTCCTAATTGTGGTTGTCGGTCCATCATGCCAAGCTGTGAGTCTTTTTACTAATATATCTCCGCGACCAGTGATCCGCTTTTCTATATCTTTATAATTTTGGACTCCGCCAGCTACATTTTGATAAAAATCATAAGAGTCCTCAACTCCAAAGCGTTTTCTAGTATCTCCTGACAACTGAAATATTCCCATAGGACTGAGACCTGGTCCAGATTTAGCAAATGGTTTAAAGTGAGACTCTCGACTGGCTATGGCAAGCATTATATTTGCATCAACATTATATTGATTACATTTTTCTTTTATTAAATCTATTATTTTTTCTCGCTCTTGACCCTCAATTTCTATATAAGAAGATAGAACATAACCTTTCGTACCACGAACAATTACCTCATGCCAAATTTCCGAAAGATTTTCAATATACTTTCCGAGTACACGCTCATTAATAATATTTACTTTTTCGCCATCTTTAAGCATTAACAAACTCTCGCTTTCATTGGTGTAATCTGATCTTAGGTTTACATCATCACGAATGATAATATCTTTATATAATTTTACAAAACCACTACTGTAAATTATATTTTCTAAGTTGATTTTTAATTTTATAGATTCTATTTCAGGTTTGCCTTGCCCATTTAATTCTAAAGAATGAAGTCCTCCATTCCAAATATCCGACATGGTGTATTCCTTACTGTTTCCCTTTAATTCCTGTCCGTACCAATACCATTTTTCAAATTTTTTATATTTTGGATTTTTTTCTGTTCTGCCGTCAATTTTTATTTCTAATTTAGAATTAATTCCAACCCTGACTTTGATTCCAAGTTTTTTGATTTTTAAATTTTGGGAAATTATGTCTAAAAACTTACCAGGAGCAACAATATTATCTGCCATTAAATTTATTTCATTTTCTTCAATTTTATAAATTTTTATTTTCTCTAATGTCGGTTGACCATCAATCCAAAATTTTATTTGATGAACATTAGCTTTGAGTGGTAAAATAAACAATACATTTTTTGTATTATTTTTAATTTTGTTCCCATTCCAAGAACCGGGACTAGTAAATTCCCTCTTTTTACCCTTGATTTCGGCAAATAAATAATCATCTATTTGTATTGCTAAATCGTCGTCGTTAAATAATCTCTTATAATTCTGAAGCCAATTTTTACATCTAGCTGATATTGATATTATATAAATTCCATTTTCAGGCACATCAAAACTCCAGATATACTGATTGTCCACTTGCATATCTATTTTTTCCTGTTTTATTAATTTCATTGGTTGGATTATAACAAATAATTTAATCTAATTTCAAGTAAAATATTAAATTTTAAAATTAACCTAGTGCGTTGACATTTATATCACTAGAATTTTAATAAACCTTAACCCCGATTTTTTCCCGCACTTCTTCCATTTTTTTCGAGGCTATTTTTTTTGTTTTTTCACTACCTGCTTTTAAAATTGCTAATGCTTTAGGAATATCTTTTTCAAATTCTTTTCTTTTTTCTCTAAGTGGTGCAATAAATTTTTCTATATCCTCTATAAGTAATTCTTTTAATTCTTTATACTTCCCTTCTTTTTCTTTATAAATCTTTTTTAAATCATCTTCGTTTCTAAAAAGTTTATGAATAGCATATACATTTTTAGGAATTCCTTCGCTAGAATCTGTAACTATACTCATTACACTTTTTTTTATTTCTTCATATTCTGCAAAAAGTGGAATATGATTATTATAACTCTTAGACATCTTTCTTCCATCTATACCAGGAACAGTAGCAACTTCTTCTATTATTTTCGGTTCTGGTAATTTAAATGTTTCTCCAAAAATACGATTAAATTTTTCTGCAGTATCACGAGCGATCTCTACGTGTTGTTTCTGGTCAGAACCTATCGGTACGATATCAGGACTATAAAGTAAAATATCTGCAGCCATAAGCATAGGATAATTGAACGTCCCAACACATATTTCTTTATTTTTAGCTTCCGCATCTTTAAATGCATGAGCACGCATAAGGTATGGCATTGTTGTTAAAGTATCAAAAATCCAAGCGAGTTCTGTGTGTTCACTTATATCTGATTGTTTAAATATTACTAATTTTTCTGGATCGAGCCCGATAGCTAAATAATCTAATAAAACCCCTATTATATTCTTCTGCATTTCTTCCCTATTTTGAATAAAATTCAAAGCATGATAATCAGCAATAAAAACATAGCCATCATAATCCTTTTGTAAATCAACAAACTGTTTCATTGCACCAAAATAGTTACCTATATGAGGTGCTCCTGTTGGTTTTACACCTGATAATAATATCTTTTTTGACATACTATAATATTATCATATTTGTCCCCATTTTAATAACATATTTAATAACTTTTTGATTTTGACTATTTTTTTACTATGCTAGAATAACTGGAATGATAAAAACAAATAAAAACAACATACGAATCCCACCACAAAGTATTCCATCAGAACAAGCAGTATTGGGGTCTATAATGTTGCGTAAGGATGCCATACATGAAGTAGAAGATATTATAACTCCAGATTCTTTTTATGTTGAAAAACATAAAATAATTTTCAGAGCGATGCTAGATCTATCTTTTAAAAATGAACCAATAGATATGCTTTCACTTTCTACAAAATTAAGTGAGCAAAAAGTTTTAGAAAGAGTTGGTGGAAATCAATATTTAGCAGAAATAGTAAATGTAGTACCTTCTTCAACAAATGTTAAACATTATTCTGAAATTGTTCAAAAAAAATATGTCTTAAGAAGTTTGATAGAAGCAGCTGATTATGTTTCAGAACTTGGTTTTGAAGAAGGAGATGATCACATGGATGACATATTAGATATGGCAGAGAAAAAAATATTTAGTGTAGTGTCGTCTCCAAAAAGTCAAAAATTTATAAATTTAAAAGATGCTCTACCTGAAGCATGGGAACGTCTTGAAAAATTACATGAACATAAAGGTGCACTCAGGGGTTTATCAACTGGATTTAAAGATTTAGATAATACACTCTCCGGTCTACAAAAATCAGATTTGATTATTATTGCTGCGAGACCTTCTATGGGAAAAACAACGCTTGCTCTCGATATAGCTCGAATGGCTTCTGTCGTCCACGATAAATCTGTCTTAATTTTTTCTCTCGAAATGTCTTCCCAGCAATTAGTAGATAGAATGCTTTCAGCACAATCGCGTGTAAATGCATGGAATTTACGTACTGGACATTTATCATCTGATAGAGATTTTTCCCAACTTCGTGATTCATTAGACAAACTCGCAAAAGCTAAAATTTATATTGATGATCAACCAGGCAACTCAATAGTCAGAATGAAAGCTCTTTCTCGAAGATTAAAAATAGAAAAAGGACTTGACCTTATTGTAGTTGATTATTTACAACTTATGACTACTTCAAAAAATTATGATTCTATGGTAAATCAAGTGACAGAAATTTCAAGATCTTTAAAAAGCTTAGCTAAAGAGCTCGATGTGCCAGTATTAGCCTTATCTCAGCTTTCTCGTGCTGTAGAGAGCCGTGGTGGCAAGCCAAGACTCTCAGACCTTCGTGATTCAGGATCCATAGAACAAGATGCAGATGTTGTAATGTTTATTCACAGAGAAGATAAAGGTAAAGATGAATCCGAAAAAACAAATATAGCTGAAATCTTAATCGAAAAACACAGAAATGGTCCAACTGGAAAAGTTGAACTTTACTTTGATGAAAAAACTACTACTTTCTTAAATCTTGAAAAAAGTAACCTAAGTGAATTTTCTGCGACAAAAATAAGTGAGGATTTAGATGAGTTTTAAAATTTTACATAGTTCTTTTTAAAAGCCTTGGTAGGAGCGACGGCGACGGACAGAGAAAATTTTTAGCAAAAAATTTTTATGCTTTTTAAAAGAAGCTATGAAAAATTTTAAAACTTATAATTTACAAAACATGAACACAATAGAAAAATTAACTGAAATATTCAAAGAATTCCCTGGCATAGGAGAGCGACAAGCAAAACGTTTTGTTTATTTTTTAATGTCCAAAAATGGAGATTATGGAGATATTTTATCCAATTTAATAAAAGATTTAAAAAAAGAAATAGCTCAATGTACTGAATGTTTTAAATTTTTCCTTTTAGATTCAAATAAAAATAAATCGTGTGAACTTTGTATAGATCAAAATATTGATTCTTCTACTTTAATGATCGTTGAAAAAGATTCTGACCTAGAAAGTATACATAAAAGTAAAGTTTATAATGGTAAATATTTTATTTTAGGAGGACTAGTCCCCATAGTTGAGAAAAATACAAATTCAAAAATAAGAATGAATGAATTAATAGAAAAAATTAAAAGAGAGAAAAAAAACCCGCCAAAGGACGGGCAAGTCTTAAAAGAAATTGTTTTAGCTTTTTCTCTTAATCCTCAAGGCAATCACACTGATTTTTATATTAGAAATCAATTAAAACCTGTCACCGAATCACTAAACATAAAAATCTCATCTTTAGGTAGGGGTCTATCCACAGGCACAGAACTCGAGTATTCCGACAACGACACTCTTAAAAATGCTTTGAAAAATAGACAATAAAAAAGACCGTCACTAAATTACTAGCGACGGTTTTCTATTTTTGCCAATTGATCCATAATATAGAAGATTTGTTAGCTTAAAAATAGAAGTTTCTACTTTTAGCAACAAATTTCCCTCTGCATCGAGAGAGTTCTAAGATCCAGTCTGAATAATCTCAATAATATTCAATACCTGTTATTCTAGAGTGTGAATCCATTATTTTTTTATATATTCCGGGCTCCCTCTCTCTTGACGTATACTGGGTATTTACTTCCCAATAGCCCTTTAAATGTATTTTTACGGGATCAAATTTAGCAATAAAAAGAACATATATGTTCTCCTTTTTTTATTACTATTGCACAAATGAGTGTTTCTCACAAAGAACAATAGTTTTAATAACTATAAAACTATTCAATTTTTTAGTCAATCAATACTCAATTTCTGCTATCGCTAAGTTTGAGTATTATATGATTTAGCTAATTTAAATGTTTTAATACATTCTTTTAGTTTAATTTCATTTATATAATCTAAAAAATCTTTTGGAAGTGGAGATGGTCCAACCCAAACACTTTTTTGAATCATCTCATAACCAAATTCTCGTAAGTTAAAACGAAACCATTCTCTTTCTGCTTTTTTGGTTTCCGGTATATCAAACATAACAAGCAAATTTTTAGGTGCTTCTTTTTTATAAGGTGAATTAAATATTAAAAATCTAACTTTTTTATTTTCAACATATTTTCTTCCACTAGGTAATAACAAAATACAATCATCTTGTTTTAAGATGTGACCATTCTTATTTAATTGATGAATCGTATTATTTATAGATTGTTTTTTATAAGGGAAAATGGCTGGCAAGCCAAGCATACTAACCGGCATACCTCTATATCTAAATTTTGGTTCTAATAGAAATTTTAAAATTTTACTTTCAATACTCAATTTCTGCGATAGCATAATTTGAGTATAACATATTTATATAAGAAAATACTCTCAAAAATCGACAATAAAAAAACCAGCCAAAAATTTGACTGGTTTAATATACTAATTTTACTAAACAAAACACAAATGGATCCTTGTTTGCTGCTTATTGCCAACATTGTAGACCAGGGGTATAACCGTGACCAACTGACACCTCTGTTTTCCCGCATTATTGCAGGCAGATTTTGTTTATAAGGCAAAATCCCTTGTCGACTACACATTGTCTCTTTACATCAAGAAATGGTTGGATATAGTTAAAAAGATGCAGATTTACCTTTGAATCCGAACACTTGTAAAATAGAAAGATGAATAAGTTTAATCATTTTAATTTAGGCGAAAGAAAAAGAATTGAGCGATATTTAAAGAAAGGAAAAAGCTTGCGAGAAAT
>Ga0265296_1000135_pt1 | contig 145425 bp, 129 predicted proteins | sample MunlanPumphouse1_FD_189073 | JGI IMG/M metagenome (GOLD analysis project Ga0265296, IMG submission 189073) | Groundwater microbial communities from a municipal landfill in Southern Ontario, Canada - Pumphouse #1 | ecosystem: Environmental > Aquatic > Deep subsurface > Groundwater | place...
GTCGCGGTTCCGACCCCAGCCACTCAGGTTACGCCCAGCGCTTCTCCAATACGCCGGATTCCAACATGTCCTCGGTCGGCGCCTACGCCACCGCCGGCGCCAGCTGGGGGTCGCAACAGGGGCCGAACGTCCTGCTGGACGGGCTGGAATATTCAAACGACAAGGCCCGCGAGCGGGCCATCATCATCCACGGCGCCGACTACGCCGACCCCGACTTCCTGGCGCGCGAAGGCAAGCTGGGTCGCAGCTACGGCTGTTTCTCGGTCGCCCACACCGATCTGCCCGAACTGCGCGAACGCATGGGCGAAGGCCGGCTGCTGTTCGCCTGGGCGTAAGACTCAGGTCCGGGTTTTAGCCTTTGGCTGACGGCCAAGGCCCAAACGCCATACGCGTAAACACCGGCACCTCGACGCCTTTGCTGCGGTCAAAACGCGAAACATGCACCGCCGGCGCGTTGACGTGCGCCAGCCATATGTCGCCGCCTCCAGGCCCGAACGCCTGGATTTCTACGATCTCGCCTCGGAAGACGTCCTCCAAAATTCCAACGGCTTCGGTAACGGCCTCCACGCGAACTCGCGCTCTTCGCAGGAAGACGAAGGCGCCGCCGACCGATGGACCGATTACCACGCCAGTTTTGACGCCCTTGTCGCGCCAGATAAGCAGACCCTCGTCCCCGAAGACCTTCAGACGCGGAAGCGGCGACTGGTATTTGAACTCGGACGCAATCCGCTCAAGGAACTCGCCTGCCGTGAGTTTGCGACGAACTGACATGGGCCGAGTTGGAAGCTTTGCCGCTGTTTCGTCAAATCAAAACCGAAGGTTGGTTGTTGGAGTCAGCCCCGGTCTAGGGCCCGCCAGCCGATATCGGAGCGGTTGAAGCCGCCGGGCCAGTCGATCTTCCGGATGGCGGCATAGGCGCGTTCGCGGGCCTGGGCGATGTCGTCGCCCTCGGCGCAGACGTTCAGGACGCGGCCGCCGGCAGCGCACAGCTGGCCGTCTTCGCGGCGTCGGGTCCCGGCGTGGAAGACCTGGACGTGGGGGCCGAAGTCCTGATCGACGCCGCGAATGATCGACCCCTCCAGCGGGCTGTCGGGATAGCCCTTCGCCGCCATGACGACGCAGATCACCGTCTGGGGCTTGAAGGCCGGGGACGGCAGGCCGGAGACGTCGCCCCGCGCACAGCCCAGCAGATAGGGGACGATGTCCCCGGCCATCCGCATCATCAACACCTGGCATTCGGGATCGCCGAAGCGGGCGTTGAACTCGACGACCTTGGGGCCGTCGGCCGTGGCCATCAGGCCGGCGTAGAGAACGCCGCGATAGGGAGCGCCTTCCTCGGCCATCTTGCGGATGGTGGGCTGGACGATCCGTTCATCGGCCTGCTGCACCAGGTCGGCGGTGAAGACCGGGGCGGGCGAATAGGCGCCCATGCCGCCGGTGTTGGGGCCGGTGTCGCCATCGAAGGCGCGCTTGTGGTCCTGGGCGCCGCCGAACAGGACGGCCTGCTTGCCGTCGCACAGGGCGAACAGCGAGCCCTCCTCGCCGTCCATGAACTCCTCGATCACGACGCGGGCGCCGGCGGCGCCGAAGCGGCCGCCCAGCATGCGTTCGATCTCGGCCTCGGCGTCGGCGCGATCCGGGCTGATGGCCACGCCCTTGCCGGCGGCCAGGCCGTCGGCCTTGATGACATAGGGAGGCTTGAACACGTCCAGCGCGGCCTTGGCGTCCTTGACCGTGTCATAGACGCCGTAGCCGGCGGTGGGGATTTCGTGGCGTTCCAGGAAGGCCTTGGAGAAGGCCTTGGACACCTCCAGCTGGGCCGCCTTGGCGGTGGGGCCGAAGCAAGGGATGCCGGCCGACGCCAGACGGTCGGCGAGACCGGCGGCCAGGGCGACTTCCGGCCCGACCACGACGAGGTCCGCCTTGATCTCGCGGGCCAGGGCGGCGAGGCCCTCCGCGTCGTCGGCCTTGACCGAACGGAGCTCGCACAGCTTCTCGATGCCCGGATTGCCGGGGGCGGCGACGAGGCGGGTGACCAGCGGCGACTGGGCGATCTTCCAGGCCAGGGCGTGTTCGCGCCCGCCCGATCCGACGAGGAGAATAATCATGAAGTCGGCAATGACGGGCCTGCGCCGGGCGGTCAAGCGTCCGCCGGGCGGAAGCGTCAGAACAGGGCGGAAAGGACGTAGACGACCAGGCCGATCAGGGCGATCCCGCCGATGATCAGCCAGGGGCTCAAGGCGCCGCCCGCCCCGCTGCGACGCATGAGGTCGCGCTCGCGCGGGTCGCGGTCGTCCGGATCGGTTCCTTGGGGGTCGGCGGCCATGAAAGCCGAACGGGGCGGCGTCGATCCTGTTCCCGCAAGAGGCGACGCAGGCTAGGATGGGCCGATGAGCGACGACTCCTATGTGTTCGAAGGCCCGGCCGAGGCCGCCGCCCCGCGCGACAACAATCCGCCCCTGTCGATCTCCGAACTGTCCTTCGCCCTGAAGCGGACGCTGGAGGAGCGATTCGGCCATGTGCGGCTGAGGGGCGAGGTGTCCAAGGTCAATCGTCACGCCTCGGGCCACATCTATCTGACCCTGAAGGACGACAAGTCGGCCATCGACGGGGTGATCTGGAAGGGATCGGTGCGCGGCCTGGGCGTCCAGCCGGAGGCGGGGCTGGAGGTCATCGTCACCGGCAAGATCACCTCGTATCCGGCGCGGTCGTCGTACCAGATCGTGATCGAGAGCATGGAGGCGGCCGGCGCCGGCGCCCTGCTGGCGCAGTTGGAGCGGCTGAAGGTCCGGCTTCGCGAAGAAGGCCTGTTCGAGCCGGGGCGCAAGAAGCCCCTGCCCCAGTTTCCCCGCACCATTGGGGTGATCACCAGCCCTACGGGTGCGGTGATCCGCGACGTCCTGCACCGGATCGCCGAACGCTGGCCCTGCCGGGTGATCGTCTGGCCCGTGGTGGTCCAGGGCGAGGCGGCGTGCGGCCAGGTGTCGAACGCCATCCGCGGCTTCGACGCGATGACCGTCGATGGGCCGATCCCCCGCCCCGACCTGCTGATCGTGGCCCGTGGGGGCGGCTCGGTCGAGGACCTGTGGTGCTTCAACGACGAAGGGCTGGCGCGGACGGTCGCGGCGGCGCGGATCCCGATCATCTCGGCCGTGGGGCATGAGACGGACACCACCCTGATCGACTTCGTGTCCGACCGGCGCGCGCCGACGCCGACGGGCGCGGCCGAGATCGCCACGCCGGTGCTGGCGGACCTGAGATATGCGGTGGCCGACCTGGACCGGCGGATGGTCCTGGCCGGCGGGCGGCTGATCGAGGATCGGCGTACCCGGCTGCGGTCCGTGGCGCGGGGTCTGCCGGCGCGGCCGGAGGATCTGCTGGCCCTGCCGCAGCAGCGACTGGACAACGCCGCCAGCCGGCTGGGTTCGGGGCTGCAACGCAATGTCGCCCTGCACGAACGGCATCTGGCCGTGACGGGCGGCAAGCTGAGCCCCGCCCTGTTGCGGGCGCGAATCGAGCGAGGACAGGACCGGTTGCGCGGCGCGGGCGACCGACTGGGCGCCGCCTTGCAAGCCGGCGTGGCGCGCGGCGAGCGGCGGCTGCTTCAGGTTTCGGCGCGACTGTCGCCCGCCCCCCTGCATCGTCGGCTGGACCAACGCGAGGCGCGGTTGCAGGCGCTTGGGGCGCGGCTGGACGGCGTCATGCCGCGTCGGCTGGAACGGGACGCGGATCGGCTGGCGGGCCTGACGCGCGCCCTGGCCACGCTGGACCCCGGCCGGCCCAAGCCCGGCTTCGCGCGGGTGGAAAATCCGGACGGCGACTGGATCACTTCCGCGGCGACGCTGGAGGCGGGCCAGGCGGTGCGTCTTGTGTTCGGTGACGGCGCAAGGGGCGCGATCATCGACGGCGGCGACGGCCGTACAGCGTCCGCCCCGGCGCGGCCGGCGCCTCGGCCCAAGCCTGCCGCGCCGGGGCAAGGCGACCTGTTCTGACCGGTTCCGTCTGTTTTCCGCTTCGCCCCGGCGGCGCTTCCTGCTAACCGCCGCCCCATGAAGATCCCTCGCATCGCCCTGGCCGCCTATGGCTTCGCCCTTCTGATCATCGTGCTGGACCAGTGGACCAAGGCCTGGATTCTGGGCCTGCCCGACGTCGCATCGATCAGCCAGATCCCGCCCGGCTATGTCTTCGCCGAGGTGCTGCCGCCGATCCTACGCTTCACCTTTGTTCAGAACACCGGCGTCAGCTTCGGCCTGTTCGGCGGGGGCGAGGCGCGCTGGGGGCTGACCATCTTCTCGGTCATCGTCTCGGCCGGCCTGGCCTGGTGGGCGACCCAGTCGAATCGCCGCCTGCTGATCACCGCCATCGGTTTCGTCATGGGCGGGGCCCTGGGCAATGTCATCGACCGGGTCCGCTTCGGCTATGTGGTCGATTTCATCGACTTCTCCGGCACGGGTGTCTTCCCCTGGGTGTTCAACATCGCCGACAGCGCCATCACCATCGGCGTCATTCTGCTGATTCTGGACAGCTTCCTGTCCGACAAGGCCGCCAAGGCCTGAAACCGGCTTTCGACTGATCCAAAGCCCGTTTCACGGCCTCGGCGAGATCGCCGGCGCAGCGGATCAGGCTCGAAGGTTGGCGCGGCCCCCGAAAAGTCGTAATCACCCCGTCTTCACTATGCCAACAACGCCCGTAGAGGCGTTTCGAGCATCAGCCGATCAGAGCCTGAATCCATGCGTATCCGCAGCGTCGCCGTACTGACCCTCGCCGCCTCCGCCGCGCTCGCCGTGTCGGCCTGCGGCAGCCTCAAGCAAGGCATTGGCCTGACCAAGGTCGTGCCGGACGAGTTCGTGACCGTCTCCACCGCCCCGCTCAGCGTCCCGCCCGAGTACGGCCTTCGCCCGCCCGCGCCCGGCCAGCCGCGTCCGCAGGAACTCGCGCCTGAAAGCGCCGCCCGTCAGATTCTGCTGGGTCAGCGCCAGGCCGTCACCCGCACCCCGGGCGAGCAGGTCCTGGTCGCCCAGGCCGGCGCCGATCAGGCCGATCCCCTGGCCCGTTACGTCGTCGACGACGAGTTCGGCGACATCGCGCACAAGGACGAAAGCTTCGCCAACCGCCTGATGTTCTGGCGCAAGGATGACGCATCGACCCAGGCGCCGACCGTTCGCCAGACCTCGGAAGGTCAGACGACGATCGACGCCACGACCGAGGCCGCGCGTCTTCAGGCCCTGACCGGCGGCCAACAGGCCATCACCATCACCCCGCGTCGCAGCGGCGGCTTCAAGCTGCCCGGTCTCTAAGACCTCTTCGCCTCTTTTCTAAGGACGCCTGCCACGGCGTTGGTCCTCTCGCTGTCGGAAGATAACTGATGCGTCGCGTGCTCTCCGCCCTGGCCGCCGTCTCCATTGCGGCCGCTGTCCTGCCCGTCGCCGCCGAGGCGCAGACCTCGCAGCGCCAGCGTGATCGCAGTTCCAGCGGCCAGCAGGCCGATGGTTCTGAAAACGCTCCCAGCCGCGCGCCGCGCATCGCGCCCCTGCGCCGCCGGCCCAACGCCGGCCCCTGCCCCTTCGTGAAGGTGCTGTACGACGCCGCCCGCTACGTCGAGCTGGAAGGCGGCCGCGCGGCCGTTTCCAACGTCGGCTACACCGGCGAGATCGAAGGCGTGTCCGCTGACTGCGAATACCGTGAGGCCGATCCGATCCGCCTGGATATGGACATCCTGTTCGAGCTGGGCCGTGGCGAAAAGGCGGCGGGTGACCAGAAGACCTATCGCTACTGGGTCGCCGTGACCGAGCGCAACAACGCCATCCTGGCCAAGGAATATTTCGACCTGCCGGTGGATTTCGACGGCCAACGCACCGCCTCGGTTCATGAACAGCGGACCATCGTGATCCCCCGCGCGGGCATCGACACCAGCGGCGGCAATTTCGAAGTCCTGATCGGCTTCGACGTCACGCCGGAAATGGCCGAGTTCAACCGCTCGGGCAGCCGCTTCCGCGTCAACGCCGGCGTGCCGGCCCAAGCCTCTGCGCCGAACCAATAATGGCTGATCTGAAGACCGTCCTCAGCGAAGCGGTCGCCGCCGCCTTCGCCGCCGAAGGCGTGGATGCGGCCCTGGCGCGCGTCACCCCGTCCGACCGCCCCGACCTGGCCGACTTCCAGTCGAACGGCGCCCTGGCCGCCGCCAAGGCGTTGAAGGCCAATCCGCGCGAGCTGGCGGGCAGGATCGCCGAGCGGCTGAGCTCCGACCCGCGCTTCGCCTCGGTCGAAGTGGCGGGACCGGGCTTCATCAATCTGAAGCTGGCCGATGCGCTGCTGGCCGAACGCGCCGCAGAGGTGGCCGCCGACGCCGAGCATGCGGGCGCCGCCGTGGTGGCCGATCCGCGCAAGGTGGTGATCGACTACGGCGGTCCGAACGTGGCCAAGCCGATGCACGTCGGCCATCTGCGCAGCGCCATCATCGGCGAAAGCCTGAAGCGGCTGTTCCGCTTCCGCGGCGACCATGTCACCGGCGACGCCCATTTCGGCGACTGGGGCTTCCAGATGGGGCTGCTGATCGTCGCCTGTGGCGATGAAGGCCTGGCGGAAGGTTTCCTGGCCGAGGGCGACGGCCCCTTCCCGGCCGACAGCCCGGTGACCCTGGCCGATCTTGACCGGCTGTATCCGCTGGCGGCCGGCAAGGCCAAGGAAGACCCGGCCTTCCGCGACCGCGCCCGCAAGGCGACGGCGGAGCTGCAGAACGGACGTCCCGGCTATCGCGCCCTATGGACCCATTTCGTGGCCGTCAGCCGCGAGGCGCTGAAGCGGGAATACGGCGACCTGTCGGTCGATTTCGACCTGTGGAACGGCGAGAGCGACGCCGATCCCCTGATGCCGGAAATGCTGGCGCATCTGAAGGCGACCGGTCTGCTGGTCGAGGACGACGGGGCCCAGGTGGTGCATGTCGCCAAACCCGGCGAGACCCGCAAGAAGAAGCTGGCCGACGGTTCGGTGATCGAGGCGCCCTCGCCCCCGCCCCTGCTGGTTATCAGCTCGGAAGGCTCGGCCATGTACGGCACGACCGACCTGGCCACCATCCTGGACCGCAAGAAGGCCCTGGCGCCGGACCTGGCCCTGTATGTGGTCGACGAACGCCAGGCCGAGCATTTCGAACAGGTGTTCCGCGCCGCCTATCTGGCGGGCTACGCCGCAGAAGGGTCGCTGGAGCATCTGGGCTTCGGCACCATGAACGGCCAGGACGGCAAGCCGTTCAAGACCCGGGCCGGCGGAGTGCTGAAGCTGCGCGACCTGATCGACCAGGCGACGGACAAGGCGCGCGAGCGACTGAAGGAAGCCAAGCTGGGCGACGACCTTTCGCCGGAAGAATTCGAAGCCATCGCGCACAAGGTGGCCATCGCCGCCCTGAAGTTCGCCGATCTTTCGAACGCCCGCACCACCAGCTACGTCTTCGACCTGGACCGGTTCATGAGCTTCGAGGGCAAGACGGGGCCCTATCTGCTGTACCAGTCGGTGCGGATCAAATCCCTGCTGCGCAAGGCCGCCGAACAGGGCGCGACGCCCGGCGCCATCGTCATCGCCGAACAGGCGGAACGCGATCTGGCCCTGACGCTGGACGCCTTCTCGACCGCCGTGTCGGACGCCTATGACAAGCGGATGCCGCATCTGGTGGCCGAGCACGCCTATCGGGTGGCCCAGTCCTTCTCGAAATTCTACGCCGCCTGCCCGGTGCTGGTCGCGCCGGACGAGGCGACGCGCGCCTCGCGCCTGGCCCTGTCGGCCGCGGCCCTGCGTCAGCTCGAGACGGCCCTGACCCTGCTGGGGATCGATACGCCCGAACGGATGTGACCGCCGTTCTGTGACCTGAAAGACGCGGACTCCGCTGCGCTCCTCTGATTAACCTTTACGGGGGACAGGGGGCGGACGACGGATGGGGAAACCCTACGGTCAGCATCACGGGCGCATTCGCATGGCCGATGGGGCCATTCGCGGCTTCGGTCCCGGCGATTTCACGCCGCCGTTCCTGAAACGCCGCGCCGTCCTCTATGTCGACGGCTATAACCTGTTTCACGCCCTGCTGGACCAGAAGCGGCGCGAATGGCTGTGGCTGGATCTGCGGGCCCTGGGGCGGGGGCTGATCGATCCGATGGAGCGGCTGACCGGCGTCGTCTGGGTCAGCGCGCACAAGCCCCAGGCCCGGGCGCGGATGGAGGCGCAGTTCCGCTATGAGACGGCGCTGAGAGCCCGGCGCGTGCGCTGCCTGATGGGCCATTTCGTCGTCCACGGCGAACATTGCCGCGCCTGTGGCCACGGCTGGAGTTCGGCGACGGAGAAGCAGAGCGACGTCAACCTGGCCCTGGCGGTGGCGGACGATGTGGCGGCGAACCGGGTCGATAGCGTCTATCTGCTGACCACCGACGGGGACCATGCGGCCACCGTGCGGTTCGTGCGCGAGGCCTATCCGGACAAGCGGATCATCAGCGTCGCCCCGCCCGGCCGGCTTCACAACCGCCAGATCGCCAACTGGACCGACGAACTGGTGGGGATCGGCTCCAATCTGCTGGCCCAGTCGATGCTGCCCGACCGACTGAAGACGGCCAAGGGCTGGATCGAACGGCCCGAGGCCTGGAGCGCCCGCCCCAGCCTGCCCCCGCCCCCCGATCCACCGCCCAACGACGACGCGGGAAAGACCAAGGCCGGACATCTGCGGCTGGTGGTGTCGAACGCCTAGTGGCGACGAGGGCCTCATGCTATATGTGCTAGCACAAGGAGCGACCATGCCCGTCAACCTCCACGTCCGCAACATCGACGATGACATCGCCATCGCCCTGAAGAAGCGCGCCCAGGAAAACAATCGCTCGGCCGAGGCGGAGCATCGCGAGATCCTTCGCAAGGCTTTGACGCCTCGTATCGACGCGGAGTGGGAGCGCCGCGCCGCCGCCCTTCGCGACGCCACCAAGGGAAAGCTCAGCACGCCCTCCGAAATCCTGATCCGCGAAGATCGGGATTCTCGTTGATCGTCGTGGACGCGAGCGTGGCGATCAAGGTCGCGCTCTATGAACCCGACAGCCCCATCGCCGTCGCCGCCCTGCGCGCTCAGCCCTGGTCGGCGCCCGATCTGATCCTGTCGGAATGCGCGAACATCATCTGGAAGCGCTGTCGGATGGGCGACATCACTCGCGATCAGGCGATGCAGGCGGTCACACTGATCGAAACCATGACCCTGGATGTAGAGCCCGGTCGCCGGCTGATCGAACGGGCGGTGGAATTGGCGATCGCGCTGGATCATCCCGCCTATGACTGCTTCTACATCGCCCATGCCGAACAGTTGGGCGCGCCCCTTCTGACGGCGGACAAGAAACTCATCGCCAAGACGCGGGCGTCTGGCGCGACGACCATCCAGATCATGGGTCTGGACGCCTATGCACGAGAGAACGGCCTATGAACGTACAAGCTGACACCACCCTCGACGCCTATATCGCCGGCCTGCCCAAGGCCGAGTTGCACCTGCATATCGAGGGCTCGCTGGAGCCGGAGCTGATGTTCGAACTGGCGCAGCGCAATGGGGTGTCCATCCCCTATGACAGCGTCGAGGCGGTGCGGGCGGCCTATGATTTCTCGAACCTGCAGGACTTCCTGGACATCTATTACGCCGGGGCGGCGGTCCTGCTGACGCGGCAGGATTTCGAAGATCTGGCCTTCGCCTATTTCCAGCGGGCCGCCGCCGACAATGTGCGCCACGCCGAGATCTTCTTCGATCCCCAGACGCACACCGACCGGGGCGTAGCCTTCGGCGTGGTGGTGGAGGGGCTGATCGCGGGGATGGACCGGGCCAAGGCGGAACTGGGCGTCAGTTCGGGCCTGATCCTCAGCTTCCTGCGCCACCTGACCGAGGAGGAGGCGTTCGCCACCCTGGAGGCGGCCAAGCCCTATCTGCATCATTTCATCGGGGTGGGGCTGGATTCGTCGGAGGTCGGTCATCCGCCGTCCAAGTTCCAGCGCGTCTTCGCCGCCGCCCGCGAGTTGGGCCTGAAACTGTGCGCCCACGCCGGGGAGGAAGGCCCGCCGGCCTATGTGCACGAGGCGCTGGACCTGCTGCACATCGACCGGATGGACCACGGCAATCGCTCGATGGAGGACGAGGCCCTGGTGGAGCGGCTGGCGCGCGAGCAGATGACCCTGACCGTCTGCCCCCTGTCGAACCTGAAACTGTGCGTGGTCAACGACCTGAAGGACCACCCCGTGCCCGAGATGCTGCGCCGGGGCCTGCACGTCACCCTGAACTCGGACGATCCGTCCTATTTCGGCGGCTATGTGAACGACAACTACAGCCGGCTGGCGGCGGCGGTGGGGCTGACGCGGGATCAGGTGACGCTGCTGGCGCGCAACAGTTTCGAGGGGTCGTTCCTGGGCGAGGCGGAGAAGGCGGCGTATCTGGCGGAGGTGGAGGCCTACGCGAAGGCGGGCTGACGCCTCTTCTTTCGTCATCCTCCGGCGAGCGCAGCGAGACCGGGGGACCCAGCGGCGCGCGTGAGCGCGAACCTGTCGCGGACGAGGTGTTCAAACATCGAGCGGTGGAAGCATCGCCTTCGGCGCCGCTGGGTCCCCCGGTCTGCGCCGCGAAGACGCGGCTTGCCGGAGGATGACGAAAGAGGGGTTTAGGCGAGGACGCTCGCCGCCCCGACCTCCGTCACCCCCAGCGCCCGGAAACTGTCCCGCGCCGCAGCCTCGGTCTGGGGCGCGATCGCGCGGCTGGCGTCGGAGATGACCACGGCCTCGAAGCCTTCGCGCACCGCGTCCTCGGCGGTGAAGCGGACGCAGTAGTCGAAGGCCAGGCCCGCGAGGAAGACCCGGGTCACGCCCAGGTCGCGCAGCAGGCCGGCCAGGCCCGTCGGGGTGCGATGGTCGTTCTCGAAGAAGCCGGAATAGGAATCGACCGCCGGGTTGTAGCCCTTGCGGATCACGGCCAGAGCCTTGCGCACCGTGGGCGCGACGTCGGGATGGAAGTCAGCGCCCGGCGAGCCCTGGATACAGTGGTCCGGCCACAGCATCTGGCGGCCGTAGGCGACCTCGATCTCGGTGAAGGGGGCCGCGCCGGGGTGGTTGGAGGCGAAGCTGATCTGGTCCGGCGTGTGCCAGTCCTGGGTCAGGACCACCCGGTCGAACCGATCCGCCAGCCGGTTGATCAGCGGCATGATCCCCGCTCCGCCCGCGACTGCCAGAGCGCCGCCCTCGCAGAAGTCGTTCTGGGGGTCGACGACCAGGAGAGCGTCTGTTGCGGCGATCTGCATCACATGCCCGCGTAGGCGTCGATCTCGTTGGCCGAGCCCAGGGCGACCGGGATGCGCTGGTGCAGGTGCTCCGGCTGGACGTCCAGGATGGGCTGCACGCCGTCCGTGGTCGCCTTGCCCCCGGCCTGTTCGACCAGGAAGGCCATGGGGTTGCCTTCGTACATCAGGCGCAGCTTGCCGGGCTTGTTCGGCTCGCGGCTGTCCCACGGATACAGGAAGACGCCGCCGCGCATCAGGATGCGGTGGACGTCGGCGACCATGGCCGCGACCCAGCGCATGTTGAAATTCTTGCCGCGCGGGCCTTCGTCGCCCTTCAGCAGGTCGCCGATGTAGGTCTGCACCGGCTCGGACCAGTGGCGCAGGTTCGACATGTTGATGGCGAACTCCTTGGTGTCCGGCGATATGGCGATGGCGTCGTGGGTCAGGATCCAGTCGCCGTCGTTCGACAGGGTGAAGCCCTTCACGCCCGCACCCGTGGTCAGGACCAGCATGGTCTGGGGACCGTACAGGGCGTAGAGGGCCGCGACCTGGTTGCGGCCCGGCTGCATGAAGTCGGCCTCGGTCGGCGTCGGCGTGGCGGACTTCAGCACCGAGACGATGGTCCCGACCATGGCGTTGATGTCGATGTTGGACGAACCGTCCAGCGGGTCGAACAGGACCAGATATTGGCCGGTCGAATGGGTCGCCGGCTGGACCTCGTCCATTTCCTCGGAGGCGACGCCGGCGACGGCGGGGCTGGCCAGAAGGGCGTCGGTCAGCATGTCGTTGGTCATGACGTCGAGCTTCTTCTGCTCCTCGTCCTGGACATTGATCTGGCCCGAGGCGCCCAGAGCCCCGGCCAGGGCGCCGCCGGCGACGACCTTGCTGATGTCGGCGCAGGTGGCGGCGACGACGGTCAGCACCGCTTTCAGACCCTCGGGCGCGTCGAGCGCGGCGATATGGGCGTCGAGACGGGTGCGGTCGGCGGTCATGCGGTCGGTCCGGTGCGGCTGAGGCGGTTCCCGTTCTTGGCGGGCCAACGGCGCGAGGGCAAGGGCGACGCAACAACCGACGATGCGAACGGCGACAATGACGCCGCCGGACGGCCTCCGAAAGCCGCCGACGCTTGACTTGGGCCCGGAGTCGGTGGCTTAGGTCGGATGCTCTCGCGGGAGAGTTCGGGACCGGCAGGCCGGCCCCCGACGCCGAAGGCGCAACCGCCCCGGAAACGCTCAGGCAAACGGACCGCGACAGCATACGGACGCTGGAAAGTCGCCCCCTTCTCGGGATCAGGGCGCGCCGACGGAGCAAGGCGGTCTGACCGCCGGAATCTCTCAGGCTTCAGGACAGCGGGGGCGCGAAGACGGCGGAGCTCCGCCACCCAACGCGACCGTGAAAGCCTGAACCATGACCGACCAAGCCCTGAAGACCCCCCTTCTTAAAACGACGCCCCTGAACGCTGCGCACCGCGCTCTGGGAGCCCGGATGGTGGGCTTCGGCGGCTATGACATGCCGGTCCAGTATGAGGGCGTCCTGGCCGAGCACCGCTGGACCCGCGAACACGCCGGCCTGTTCGACGTGTCGCACATGGGCCAGTGCAAGATCACCGGCGAAGACGCGACCGCCCAGTTCGAGCGGTTCGTGCCCGGCGACTATGAAATCCTGAAGGCCGGCAAGCAGAAATATTCGCTGCTGCTGAACAAGGACGGCGGGATCATCGACGACCTGATGGCCGGCCGTCCGGACCATGACGGCCTGTTCGTCGTCGTCAACGCCGGCAACAAGGACGAGGACTTCGCCTTCTGGGAGGCGAACCTTGAAGGCGACGCCGAACTGACCGTGCTGGACCGCGCCCTGATCGCCATCCAGGGACCGGAAGCCGCCGAAGTCATGTCGGCGTACGAGCCGCTCCTGGCCGAGATGGGCTTCATGGAATGCGCCCGGCTGATGCTGTTCGGCGTCGACTGCTATGTCTCGCGCTCGGGCTATACCGGCGAGGACGGCTATGAGATTTCGGTGCCGGCGGACCAGGCTGAGCGCGTCTGGAACACGATTCTGGAAGACGCCCGCGTCAAGCCGATCGGCCTGGGCGCCCGCGACAGCCTGCGGCTGGAAGCCGGCCTGCCGCTGCACGGCCATGACATCGACCCGACCACCAGCCCGGTCGAAGGCGCGCTGACCTTCGCCCTGTCCAAGTCGCGCAAGGAGCGCGCGGACTTCAGCGGCGCCGACCGCATCCTGAAGGAACTGGCCGACGGTCCTTCGCGAGTCCGCATCGGCCTGATCGTCAAGGAAGGCGCCCCGGCCCGTGAAGGCGCCGAGATCGCCGACGCTGACGGGAACGTCATCGGCAAGGTCACCTCGGGCGGCCCCTCCCCCACCCTGGGCAAGAACATCGCCATGGGCTTCGTGCCGCCGGCCTATGCCGCGCTGGGTACGGAGTTGAAGGTCGTCGTGCGCGGCAAGTCCGCCGCCGCCGAAGTCGTCGCCATGCCCTTCGTGGCGCAACGCTATTACCGCAAACCGAAGACCGTCTGAGGATCAGATTATGAAGTTCACCAAGGATCACGAGTGGGTCAGCCTGGACGGCGACATCGCCACCGTGGGCATCTCGAAGCACGCCGCCGACGCCCTGGGCGACGTGGTGTTCGTGGAAACGCCTGAGGTCGGCAAGACCGTCGCCAAGGGCGCCAGCTTCGCCGTGGTCGAAAGCGTCAAGGCCGCCTCCGACGTCTACGCCCCCGTCTCGGGCGAAGTGGTCGAGGCCAACGACGCCCTGTCGACCGCTCCGGAAACCGTCAACGCCGCCCCGGAAGGCGACGGCTGGTTCGCCAAGATCAAGGTGTCGGACGCCTCGGAACTGGACGCCCTGATGGACCAGGCCGCCTACGACGAGTTCCTGAAGACGCTTTGACTTCATCCGCTCATCCCGGCGAAAGCCGGGACCCAGTTCTTTCGCGAGGCAGGGTGCGTGGGATGAGCGGCTCTTCTTTAGATCGACGCGACCGATCGCCCAAAACACTGGGTCCCGGCTTTCGCCGGGATGAGCGGAATAGAACATGCGCTACCTCCCCCTGACGCCCGACGACCGCACGGCGATGCTCGCCGCCATCGGCGCGAAATCGATCGACGACCTGTTCGTGGACGTGCCCGAGGCGGCGCGGCTGGACGGGCCGGTGGACCTGCCCCGCGTGGCCGGCGAGATGGAGGTCGAGCGCGCCCTGTCCGCCATGGCGGCCAAGAACGCGACGGCCGGCGCGGTGCCCTTCTTCTGCGGCGCAGGGGCCTACAAGCACCACGTCCCGGCGACGGTGGATCATGTGATCCAGCGGTCCGAGTTCCTGACCAGCTACACCCCCTACCAGCCGGAAATCGCGCAAGGGACCCTACAGTACCTGTACGAGTTCCAGACCCAGGTCGCGAACCTGACCGGCATGCCGGTGGCCAACGCCAGCCTCTATGACGGCTCGACCGCCATGGCCGAGGGCGTGCTGATGGCGACCCGCGTGACCCGCCGCAACAAGGCGGTGATCTCGGGCGGCGTGCACCCCCACTACGTCAAGGCGACCGAAACCGTGGTCCACGCCGTCGGCGTCGAGACCCAGGTCCTGGCCGCCGCCGTCGACGCCGAGGCCGCCGTGATCGACCAGATCGGTCCCGACACGGCCTGCGTCGTGGTTCAGACCCCGAACGTCTTCGGCACGGCGACGGATGTGACCAAGATCGCCGAGGCCGCCCACGCCGCCGGCGCCCTGCTGATCGTCGTGGTCACCGAGGCGGTGTCCATGGGCCTGCTGAAGTCGCCCGGCGAGATGGGCGCGGACATCGTCGCGGCCGAGGGCCAGTCGATCGGCAACGCCCTGAACTTCGGCGGCCCCTATGTCGGCCTGTTCGCCACGCGCGAGAAGCTGATCCGCCAGATGCCCGGCCGCCTGACCGGCGAGACGGTGGACGCCGACGGCGAGCGCGGCTTCGTCCTGACCCTGTCGACGCGCGAACAGCATATCCGCCGCGACAAGGCGACGTCGAACATCTGCACCAATTCCGGCCTCTGCACTCTGGCCTTCACCATCCACATGAGCCTGCTGGGCGAGACGGGCCTGCGTAAACTGGCCCTGCTGAACCACGAGAAGGCCGTCGCCACCCGCGACGCCCTGGCGGCCATTCCGGGCGTCGAAATCCTGACCTCGCGCTTCTTCAACGAGTTCGCGGTGCGTCTGCCCAAGAACGCGGCCGAGGTCGTCTCGACCCTGGCCGATCACCATGTTCTGGCCGGCGTGCCCTACAGCCGTCTGGCCCCCGATGCGGGCATGGACGACGTCCTGCTGGTCGCCGCGACCGAGACCACGCTGGATGTGGACATCCAGATCCTCGCCAAGTCGCTCTCCAAAGTCCTCGGCGCGTAAGGGATAACGACCATGAGCACCATGAACACCGTCGGCCGTCCGACCGCTCCGAACGCCGTCCAATCCAAGCCCGCCACGCTGACCGGCGGCCGCGGCCTGTTGCAGAACGAAGCCCTGATTTTCGAAGGCGACGGCTGGGGCAAGACCGGCGTCGATCTGGCCGAGCCCAAGACGGACGGCTCTGACCTGGGCGACCTGGTCCGCAAGGACCCGATCGGCCTGCCCGGCCTGTCGGAGCCCGAGGCCATGCGCCACTATGTGCGCCTGAGCCAGAAGAACCACGCCATCGACCTGGCCATCTATCCGCTGGGTTCGTGCACGATGAAGCACAACCCGCGCCTGAACGAGAAGATGGCGCGCCTGGCCGGTTTCTCGGACATCCACCCGTTGCAGCCGATCTCGACGGTGCAGGGCGCGCTGGAACTGATGGACACGCTGGCGCACTGGCTGAAGACCCTGACCGGCATGCCTGCGGTAGCCTTGTCGCCCAAGGCGGGCGCCCATGGCGAGCTGTGCGGCCTGATGGCCATTCGCGCGGCCCACGAGGCCTCGGGTCAGCATGAGAAGCGCCGCAAGGTGCTGGTGCCCACCAGCGCCCACGGCACCAACCCGGCCACGGCCGCCTTCGTCGGCTACACCGTCGTCGAGGTCGCTCAGACCGAGGACGGCCGCGTGGACGTCGCCGACCTGGCCGCCAAGCTGGGCGACGACGTCGCCGCCATCATGGTGACCAACCCCAACACCTGCGGCCTGTTCGAGCGCGACATCCTGGAGATCAGCCGCCTGACGCACGAGGCCGGCGCATACTTCTATTGCGACGGCGCCAACTTCAACGCCATCGTCGGCCGGGTTCGTCCGGGCGATCTGGGCGTCGATGCGATGCACATCAACCTGCACAAGACCTTCTCGACGCCGCACGGCGGCGGCGGGCCGGGCGCGGGGCCGGTGGTGCTGTCCGAGGCGTTGGCGCCCTTCGCCCCAGCGCCTTGGGTCGTGCATGACGACGGCGGCTATCGCCTGATCGAGCGCGAGGAAGACGAGGCCGAGCAGGCCTTTGGCCGCCTGTGCGCCTTCCAGGGCCAGATGGGCATGTATGTGCGCGCCCTGTCCTACATGATGTCGCACGGCGCCGACGGCCTGCGTCAGGTCGCCGAGGATGCAGTGCTGAACGCCAACTATATCAAGGCCCGGCTGTCGGACCTGATGTCGGCGGCCTTCCCCGACGGCCCGTGCATGCACGAGGCCCTGTTCGACGACGCATGGCTGAAGGGCACGGACATCACCACGCTGGACTTCGCCAAGGCGATGATCGACGAGGGCTTCCACCCGATGACCATGTATTTCCCTCTGGTCGTCCACGGGGCGATGCTGATCGAGCCGACCGAGACCGAGTCCAAGGCCGAACTGGACCGCTTCATCCACGCCATGCGCCTGTTGGCCGAGGCGGCGAAAGCCGGCGACGTCGACCGCTTCAAGGGCGCGCCCTTCCACGCCCCCTTGCGCCGCCTGGACGAAACCCGCGCCGCCCGCTCGCCGGTGCTGCGCTGGACCGCGCCGGCAGGGTCGAACCAGGCGGCGTAAGGGCGACGGATAAGCCCTGTCATCCCAGGGCTTGTCCCCTGGATCCATACTCCCGGCGCCAGACGAAGGCGTATTCTGCGGAAACACCGGGAGTATGGATCCTCGCCACAAGGGCGAGGATGACGAAGGTTGAGCAGGGGTGGCCGCCCCTTATTGTGTCCTGGCGGCAACAGCCAGAAGCCCTTGATCAATCATGACCAAAGCTTCACGCCGTAGACACGGATCGGCCATGGACACACGGTCTTAACGAGCCTGTGGCAGGCTGGCCACGGTCGCTCTTTCCTCTCCCGAGTCGGGATCGGGCGGTCGTGACGATCGTTGTCACAGGACCTCCCTCCTCTCTGTCTGGCGCCGACTTGACCTTCGCAACCGCGATCCGCCTTCCGTCCTACCGCGCGCGCAGCCGTACGCTTCGCGCGCTGAAGCGTTGGGCGCTGATGGCGGGCGGGCTGTTCGTGGTGCTTCTGGGAATTCTGATCGCGCCCTTGCCGGGTCCGGGCGGCATTCCCGTCATCGCCGTCGGCCTGATGCTGATCCTGAAGAGCTCCTTCTGGGCCAAGCGGCTGTTCATTCGTGCCCAGTACGCCCGGCCCAAATGGGTCTATCCGTTCCGGCGGCTCATGCGCAAAAAGCCGGAGTTCGCTCCTGTCTTCTGGCAGCAGGCCCTGCGCGCCGAGAAGGTCGTGCTTAAGAGACCCCGCCGACGTCTGACGCGGTTGCGGAAGATGCTTCGTCGCTATTTCCGGAAGCTTTTCCGCTAGTTGACAGACCGTCTCGCGGTTGCGGTGTCGCAACTGCTAACCACATCATCGTGAACGCCCTTCTCCCTCCACAGGCGTATTCTGTCTGGGCGTTATCAGAGAACCACCAAATGCGTTGGGAGGCGCTAAGGTCATGATGTCACGCGTACAAAAGGGCATGATCGCGGGCGTCGCCGCGACCGTCGCCGTTTCCTTGCTTGAAATACCCAACCTGTTCCTGAACTGGTTCGACCCGTTCCAGGGGGTCATCGCCACCATGATCGGCATGCCTGGAAACATGGCCGTCGGCTGGGCGATCCACGCCTTCAGCGGCGTCTTCATCCTGGGGCCGCTGTTCGGGGTGCTGTGTCCCCGCCTGCCTACCGACACCCCCGAGACCAAGGGCATCGTCTTCGCCGTCGGCGCCTGGGTGGTGATGATGGGGGCCATCCTGATGCTGGGCGATTACCGGACCTTCTCGGCCGCCGCCGGCTTCGGCACCATCGGCTGGCTGCTGATCACCCATGCGGTGTTCGGCATCGTGCTGGGCAATGTCTACGCCCGGCTGGTGACACGCGAGAAGCGCCAGGCGGCCCATTTCATGGGCGGCGCCACCGCCCACTGACAGCGGCCGTTCGGACATAAGAAAAGGCCCCCAGCGACGCCGGGGGCCTTTTTTTCGTTCGCTAAGCCAGCCGGCCTCAGTTCAGGCGATCGCCGATCTGGGCGATGGCGGCGTCCAGCAGCGGGTCCTTGGCGCCGCCGGCGAGGCGGGCGGCCAGGATCTGTTCCGCGGCCTTGGCGGCCAGGTCGGCGGCGGCCGCCTTGACCTCGGCCGAGGCCTGGGCCTCCGCCTGGGCGATGCGGGTCTCGGCCATCTTCTGGCGACGGGCCAGGGTCTCTTCCAGCTTGGCCTTGGATTCGACTTCCAGACGACGGGCGTCGGCTTCCGCCTGGGCCATCATCTCGGCGGCCTGAGCCTCGGCCTCGGCCTTCTCCTTGCGGATCTGAGCCAGCAGGGCCTCGGCCTCGGCGCGCAGACGGGCGGCCTCGTCCAGGTCGGCCTGGATCTTGGCGCCCTTGGCGTCCAGTTGGGCGGCGGCGATCTTGGGCACGCCGGCGGCGATCAGGATGCCGAAGAAGATCAGCAGGCCGATCCCGACCCAGATCTCCGCATTGGCGAAGCTCCAGATGCCGTGTTCGAAGATCAGGTTCATCAGACGGCTCCCTTGGCCGTAGCCAGCTCGCCCGAGGTGGCGGCCTTGCCGGTCAGGCGCTCGACCATGGCGGCGGCGGCGTCGGAGGCGATCACGGCGACATTGGCCATGGCCGCGTCGCGGGTCTTGCCGATGGCGGTCTCGGCCTCGGCGATGCGGGCGTTGACGACGGCTTCTTCCGCAGCCTGGCGGGCGGCGGCGTCTTCGGTCACGCGGGCCTTGGCGGCGGCGGCCATGGCGCGGGCGTCGGCGCGGGCCTTGGCGACTTCAGCCTGGGCTTGAGCAGCCTGGTCGGCGGCCTCGGCCTGAACCTGACGCGCGGTGGCGACGGCGTTGGAAATCGTATCGGCCCGCTCGTCCATCACCTTGCGAAGGCGCGGCGCGAAGACCTTGGAGACCAGAACATACAGGATGACGAACAGGATCAGCAGATAGCCGATCTGTCCCGCCCAGTGTTCGAACTGGAATTGCGGCAGGCCGCCCGAGCCGTGCTCGGCGGCGGTCGCCGTCTCGGCGTGCAGGTCCGCTTCGACCGAAGCCGGAACCGCATGATTGGTGTGGGTGCTGGCCATGAACCGTCTGCTGCAGGATCAGATGAAACGGCGCGCGGGCGAGCCCCGCGCGCCGGTATCGGCTGATATCAGCCGAAGATCATCAGGATGCCGAGCACGAAGGCCAGGATGCCCAGGGCTTCGGCGAGGGCGGCGCCCACGAACAGGTTGCCGACCTGGCCGGCGGCGGCCGACGGGTTGCGCAGGGCGCCGGCCAGGAACTGACCGAAGATGTTGCCCACACCCAGGGCCGAACCGATCATGCCCAAGGTTGCGAGACCGGCACCGATGTACTTGGCGGCTTCAGCGTCCATGATTGTATTCCTAGATTTAAGTCGTTGGTGGTTGGGGTGAAGAGACTGGTCCTGCCCTTAGTGGGCGTGGTCCAGGTTGACCACATCATTCAGATAGATGCAGGCCAGAACGGCGAAGACGAAGGCCTGAAGGAAGGCCACGAGAAACTCCAGCGCAGTCAGCGCCACGACCATGCCCAGCGACAGGGCCGCGACCGGGAAGGCCAGCAGGCCGACGCCGCCGCCCAGGCCCAGCAGGCCCAGGGAGACGACGAAGCCGGCGAAGATCTTCAGCGCGACGTGGCCGCCCAGCATGTTGCCGAACAGACGAAGCGCCAGGGTGACCGGACGGAGGAAGAACGAGATCAGCTCGATAAGGCCGACGGCCCAACGGATCGCAAGCGGCGCGCTGGCAGGCCAAAACAGTTTGGCGAAGCGCCACCCGTTCTTAGCGAAACCCACCGCCAGAACGACGCCGAACGTGAGCACCGCAAAGGTGGCAGTAATCGCCAACTGCGAAGTCGCGGTAAAGGTCAGGAACAGACCCAACATGTTCATGCCCAGAATCAGAAGGAAAATCGTGAACACGAACGGAAAATACTTGCGACCCTCATGGCCGATGATGGAGTCGGCCAGATTATCGATCAGTCCGAACACGCCTTCGCCTGCAGCCTGCAACCGGCCCGGCACGACCTTGGCGTTCGAAGTCACGGCGGCGAGGAAGCCGACGATCAGCAAGAAAGCCACCGTCATGGCGATATGCGAGTTCGTCACGGCCAGATGCACGGCGCCGAGAACGGGCACATCGACCACGCCGAAATCCAGGCCCGGGATGGGCTGAATCTGAAACTGATGAATCGGATCGGCCATGAAGCCCTATCGTTCCCCGTCTTCGTCGGCCTCGACGTAAGGATCGGCCGGAGCCGACGTCCCTAACGCCTTGGCCTGCGCCATCAGCCGGTTGGCTGTGCGACGCGCCATGTAAATCGACAAGGCGAAGCCCAACAGGACCCCGCCGATCAAACCCCACGGACGGGTCCCGAAGACCCAGTCCGCGATGAAACCCGCCGCAAGACCCACGAAGACGCCGCCGAGAAGCTCGGCGATGATCTTGTAGGCCTGACCCGACACCTGATGGCCGGTCAGCTCGGCGGATTTCTCCACCGTGGTCCGCGCCTCCAATGCGGATGCGCTGTCTTGGAGGCGTTTGATCGCCTCTTCGCGCGATTCCGACATGGGGGACAGGACCTGTGCTCTCAGCGCTCAAACAATGTGTTTGGGCGGGTCTGAATTCGGCGCGGAAACTAATCGTGAGCGGCCAAGAGGTCAAGGCGTCGTGAACGGAGGTTAAATCTTTGTTCGAACTCGATTTTCGCCGGACAAGGCCTGACCGTGGCGATGCGTCGCTGTTCAAGACCAGGGATTCGGTCGCCCTGCATGGCGATATGTCGCGCGAACGACTAGGTTGCGGCCATGAACATGCACGTCCCCGCCCCCTCGCCCGAACGCCGCCCCATCGCGGTGCGGCTGGCGACGCCGCGCGGCTTCTGCGCCGGGGTGGACCGGGCGATCCAGATCGTCGAGCGCGCGATCGAGAAATACGGCGCCCCCGTCTATGTGCGCCACGAGATCGTCCATAACCGCCATGTCGTCGAGCGGCTGAAGTCCATGGGCGCGATCTTCGTCAAGGAGCTGGACGAATGCCCGGACGACCGGCCGGTCGTCTTCTCGGCCCACGGCGTGCCCAAGTCGGTTCCCGCCAACGCCCAGGCGCGACAACTGCTGTTCCTCGACGCCACCTGCCCCCTGGTGTCCAAGGTCCATGTGGAGGCGGAGCGTCATCATGACGCGGGCCGCCATATCATCCTGATCGGCCACGCCGGCCATCCGGAGGTGATCGGCACCATGGGTCAACTGCCGCCGGGCGCCATCAGCCTGATCGAGACCGAGGACGACGCCGAATCGTTCGAACGGCCCGGCGACGCGCCCCTGGCCTATGCGACCCAGACCACCCTGTCGGTCGACGACACGGCGGGCATATTGAAGGTGCTGAAGCGGCGCTTCCCCGAACTGCCCGACCCGCACAAGGAAGACATCTGCTACGCCACCACCAACCGCCAGGACGCGGTCAAGGTGCTGGGCGAAGGGTGCGAGCTGGTGCTGGTGGTCGGGTCCAAGAACTCGTCCAACTCGGCCCGGCTGGTCGAGGTGGCGATGCGCGCCGGCGCCCGTGACGCCCGGCTGGTCGACGACGCCTCCCAGGTGGACTGGAGCTGGTTCGACGGGGTCCAGACCGTGGGCGTCACCGCCGGCGCCTCGGCCCCTGAACCGCTGATCGCCGCCCTGGTGGACGCTATCGCGGAACGGTTCGACGCCACCGTCACCGAGGACGGGGGGGCGCGCGAGACCGTGACCTTCAAGCTGCCTCGGCTACTGACGACCTGACGCCCCTCTATCGATCCCGCCTAGCGTTCCTCGCCGACAAAGTCCTGCGCGAACTCCGGCGCGTCGTTTTCGTTCGTCAGACTGTCCTCGTCGACGTCCGCGCCTCGTCCCGGATCCGGCAGTTCGAAGCCGACGGGCAGCGAAAGGTCCAGCAGGCCCGCCGCCTTCATTTCCTGCACGCCCGGCAGGTCGTAAAGGGTCGCCAGGCCGAAATGCTCAAGGAACCGATCTGCGGTGGCGTAGGTGACGGGCCGCCCCGGCGTCCGTCGGCGCCCGCGCAGACGCACGAACCCCATCTCCAGCAGCAGGTCCAGCGTGCCCTTCGACAGGGTGACGCCGCGCACGCTCTCGATCTCGGCGCGGGTGACGGGCTGGTGATAGGCGATGATGGCCAGGGTCTCCAGCGCGGCCTTGGACAGGCGGCGGGGCTCCTCTCGCTCCTCGGTCATCATGAAGGCCAGATCCGCCGCCGTGCGGAACCGCCAGCGGTCGGCGACGCAGTCCAGTTCCACGCCCCGCCCCTCGTATCGGGCGCGCAGGCCCGACAGGGCGCGGGCGACGTCGGCGCCTTCGGGCAGACGGCCGGCGATCTCGGCGGCGCTCAGCGGCCCGGCGGCGGCGAACAACAGCGCCTCGACCCGGCGCTCGATCTCGCCATCGTCGGGTTGGAAGGAGAGATCGCTCACGGCGTCAGCTCCAGCGGATGTCCGCCTCCCCGGCGTTTCAGATACAGCTCCGCGAAGGGCGCCGTCTGGCGGATGTCCATGGCCCCCTCCTTCACCAGCTCCAGACTGGCCGACAGGGTCGAGGCGGTATAGCTGGCCTGGCTGGGGCCGTCCGGGTCTTCGGGATGAGGCGCCACCTGGTCCAGCGGGGTCCAGTCGGCCAGGCGCGGCATGATCTCGCGCAGCCAGTCGCGCGCCGCCTCCAGCGGAAAGGCCTCGACCCGCTGGCCGGGCGAATAGCGCCGCCCCTCCTCGCGGCGGCGCTGGGTCACATAGGCGCTCATCAGGTCATACAGGCTGGCGTCGATCCGGTCGGACGGGACGATCACCGTCGCCTGGGGATCGCCCCGCGTGAAGACGTCGCGCTTCAGCTGGGGCCGCGCCATCAGCTGGTCCACCGCCTTGCGCATGGCCTCCAGCTTTTGCAGCCGGAAGGCCAGGGCGGCGGCCATGGCCTCGGCCGGCGGCTCCTCGCCCTTGTCCTTTTCGGTGCGCGGCAACAGCAGGCGAGACTTCAGATAGGCCAGCCAGGACGCCATCACGAGATAGTCCGCCGCCAGGGCGAAATTCCTGCGCCGCGCTTCGTGCACGAAGGCCAGATATTGTTCCGCCAGCCGGGTGATCGACAGTTTCAGCAGATCAACCTTCTGAGTCCGCGCCAGGGCCAGCAGAACGTGCAGCGGCCCCTCGTAGCCGTCCAGATCGACGACGAAGGCCTCGCGCTCCTCGACCTCGGCGGCGGCGCTGAAATCAAGATTGGGCTGAAAGGCGTCGGTCATCCTTGTCGGCCTACCGCGCTTCGCGCGGCTTGGGGCCGATCGGGTCCAGGCGGCTCATGCCTGCGCCTCGCCCACGTCCGGCCCCTTGGCCGCGTCCATCTTGCCCGCCATCGCCCGGAAGAAGCGTTTATGCCCCGCGACAGGATCAAGGGGTTCGGGACTGCGGACGATCCGCGCCATAGCCGCCTCGGCCCTGGCCTTCGCCTTGCCCTTCAGCTTGCCCGTCGCCTCGGCCACGGCCTGCATCTCGGCCATGTCGCCGTTGCAGTGAAGTACGATGTCGCAGCCCGCCTTCAAGGATTGATGCGCCCGCTCGCCCAGGGATCCGCTCAGCGCCTGCATCGACAGGTCGTCGGTCATGATCAGGCCGGAAAAGCCCAGATGCTCGCGCATCATCCGCACGGCCTTCTTCGACTGGGTCGCCGGGCGCTTCTTGTCGACGGCGGTGAAGACGATATGGGCCGTCATCGCCCAGGGCATGTCGGACAACGCCTTGAACGGCGCGAAGTCCCAGGCGTCCAGGGTGTCGAAATCAGCATGGACCGTCGGCAGGTCTTTGTGACTGTCGGCGAAGGCCCGGCCGTGGCCCGGCATATGTTTGATACAGGGCAGCACCCCCCCGGCCAGCAGGCCCTCCGCCGCCGCCCGGCCCAGCAGGGCGACCGTCGCCGGGTCCTGGCCATAGGCGCGGTCGCCGACGATATCGTGGGACCCGGGCACCGGCACGTCCAGCACCGGCAGCAGATCGACGTTGATCCCGACCTCGCGCAGATCGTGCGCCATCAGCCGCGCGCCCAGGCGGACCAACTCGCGCGCGTCCATCGGGTCGTTCGACGCCTTCAGATAGGCATTGCCCGGCGGGTATTTGGCCCAGTGCGGCGGCCCCATCCGCTGAACCCGGCCGCCTTCCTGATCGATCAGGATGGGGGCTTCGGCGTCGCCGATGGCGGCCCGCAGTTCGTCGGTCAGGGCCCGCACCTGTTCCGGCGTGTCGATATTGCGCCGGAACAGGATGAAGCCCCAGGGCCGCGCCTCGGCGAAGAAGGCGCGTTCCTCCTCCGTCAGCCGGTGGCCCGAACAGCCGTAGATGGCGGCGGAGGTCACCGAACGATGCAATCCCGTCCAGCGGCCTTCAGGGCGTTGCAGAAGGCGACCGCCCGCTCGCGCGACAGGCCCGAGAAGGTGGTGCGGTACAGGGTTGAACCGCTGGACGAGGTGACTTCGGTCACCCGCTTCTGGGCGCCCGAGGCGTACTGGCCGAAGCGACCGGCGACGGCGGCGTATTCGCGGTCGGCGATCTCGGTGGAGGAGAAGGCGCCGATCTGGACCGAGGCGGAACCCGTGGCGGCGCCGGCGGCCGGCGCAGGCGTCGCCGCTGCGGGGGCCGGGGCGGCCGGACGGGGCGCAAGGGCGGCCGGGGTTGCAGCCGGGGCGGCCTTGGCCGGCGGCAAGCCCTGTCCGGTCGGGGCGGCGGCGGGCGGCGCGGCCGGACGCGGCTGGGGCGCCTCGGGCGGCGGGGTGAAGGTGACGGGCGCGTCGGTCGTCTCGGCCTCGTCGCGATAGACCCGCACCCCGTCGGCCGGATCCACCGGCTGGGCGTCCACGGGCGGGGCGGTCTTCATCTCGCCGACGGGCTGGCCCACGGCGGGCGGCGCGTCGGTCGAGGCGCGCATGCCCGAACGATAGAAGAAGATCACGGCGATGATCAGAACCAGCAGGACCACCGCGCTGATGATCAAAGTCACCGGCGGCGCCTTGCCCCCGCCCGAGCCGACATTGCGGCCGCTGCGCGGATCATAGGAGTTGCGACGGAAGGGCAGGTCGTCGTCGGTCGGGGGCGTATAGGCGCCCCGGCCCGGTCGGTTTTCGTCATCGAAAGACATGGTCGCACTCCGCCGTGGGTCCGGCGCTGCGAATCGGCGCGCCGAATAATGAGTTTAACGCCCCGCCGCCGTCTTTCGAATCACAGATCGAGGGCCAGGTCGAGGCTGAACAGTTTCTGGTGGACTTCTATGGCGTAGCGGTCGGTCATCCCGGCGATGTAATCGCACACCGCGCGCGCCCTTTGGGTCCGGTCTTCGGTGGCCGCCGGCACGGCCCACTCCGGCGGCATCACCTCCGGCTCGGCCATGAACAGCTCGAACAACTGCGACAGCACCCGCCGCGCCTGGCTGCGGGTTCGGTTGACCCGGTAGTGGCGATACATCCGTTCGAACAGGAACTTGCGCAGGACGGCCAGGTCCGCGTGCATCGACCGCGAGAAATCCACCATGGTCCGTGTCGCCGTGCGGACATCCTCGGTCGAACCGATCCGGTCCTCTTCCAGCCGCCGGGCCGTCTCGGCCAGGACGTCCTCGACCATGACGCCGATCATCCGCCGCACGGCCTCGATCCGCAGCATCCGGTCGTCGATGGCGGGCCAGTCGCGCCGCACCTCGGCCAGCATCGGTCCGATCAGCGGCACCTGATCCAGGTCCTGCAGGGTGATCAGCCCCGCCTGCACCCCGTCGTCCACGTCGTGGTTGTTATAGGCGATGTCGTCGGCGATGGCCGCGCACTGGGCCTCCAGCGAGGCGAAGGTACCCAAGCGCAGATCCCAGCCCGCCTCCCCGCCCGTCCTGTAGGGCCGCACCACCGACCAGGCCGGCTCGTCCAGCCGGTGCGACACCGGGCCATTGTGCTTGATGACCCCCTCGACGGTCTCCCAGCTCAGGTTCAGCCCGTCGAACTGCGGATAGCGGTTCTCCAGCTCGGTGACGACGCGGAAGCTCTGGACGTTGTGGTCGAAGCCGCCGTGGTCGGTCATCTGGATCACCAGTTCGTCCTCGCCGGCGTGGGCGAAGGGCGGGTGGCCCAGGTCGTGGGCCAGGGCCACCGTCTCGGCCAGGTCGTCGTCCAGCCGCAGCGCATGGGCCAGGGACCGCGCGATCTGGGCCACCTCCAGCGAATGGGTCAGGCGGGTGCGGTAGTGATCGCCCTCGTGCGCCACGAAGACCTGGGTCTTCTCCTTCAGCCGCCGAAACGCGGTCGCATGGATGATCCGGTCGCGATCGCGCGCGAAGGCCGTGCGGGTCCGGCTGGGCGGCTCGAAGAAGCGGCGGCCCTTGGTCAGATCGGCGCGTTCGGCGTAGGGGGCGAGAGGTGTCTGGCTCAAGTCATCAACTTTGAGGCTGCTTTGATGCGGGCGGCCCTTTGCGAACGCCCTTGCGCGCCTCATATAGACAGCCGTGAGCACCGTCCAATCCACAGAACCGTCCACACCCGCCTTCAGCGTCGCCACGCGCGCGCCGGAAGGCATTGTCCTGGCCGCCAGCGCCGCCAAACGCCTGGCCAAACTGGGCGCGGCCGAGGGCAAGACCCTGATGCTGCGCGTGGCGGTGGACGGCGGCGGCTGTTCGGGCTTCCAGTACCGGTTCGAACTGGTCGAGACGGCCGAGGACGACGACCTGCGCATCCAGGCCGACGGCCAGACCGCCCTGATCGACCCCGTCTCGGTCCCCTTCCTGAAGAATTCCGAGATCGCCTATGTCGACGAACTGGCCGGCGCCCAGTTCGTGGTCCGCAATCCCAACGCCGCCTCCAGCTGCGGCTGCGGCGTCAGCTTCTCGATCTGACCGCGGTCAGCGTCGGCGTCGGATCAAGGCCCAGACGGTGACGATCACGGTCGAGGCCAGCAGGGCCGAAAAGACCGCATCCCAGACGCCGTCTCCCAGCAGGGCGCCGATCAGCCCCGTCAGGCTGAGCACGAAGACCACGACGGGCGCGCCGAAGATGGCCCAGATAGTCAGGTCCTTGCGGCTCATGCCGGTTTCCGCCGTCCCTTGACCAGCCAGAGGTAGAGGCCGGACCCCAGGATGACGATGGTCGCCAGGTCCAGCAGCGCCCACAGGATTTTCAGCCCCAGCCCGCCATAGTCGCCGAAGTGCAGCGGCTGGGACAGCGACAGGGCCTTCACATACCAGGGCGTCGGAGCCACGGCCGCCAGCGCTCCGGTCCGGGCGTCGATCAGGGCCGGCGTGGTCAGATGGGTCGTCAGCGGCGTGTCGCCGTGGAAGAAGACGGCGTAGTGGTGGTCGGTCGAATAGTCGGTCCCCGGAAACGCCACGAACTGCAGCGTCTTGCCCGGCAGCGCCTGTTTGGCCCGCTCCACCGCCGCATCCAGCGAGGCTCGCTCGCCGGTCGGCGCCGGGGCGTCATAGGCGACGGTCAGTTCCTTCAGCGCCGTGTTCTTCCAATAGGCCAGGATCGGCGTGGCCAGGGTGTTGACCACGCCCGTCGCCCCCACGACCAACAGCCAGGCCGCGGCCACCACGCCCAGCAGGTTGTGATAGTCCAGCCACCGCGTCCGCGCCGCCTTGGCTGCGCGCACCGTGCCGAACGGCAGCCGCCGCATGAAGGGGGCGTACAGCACCGCGCCCGACACCACGGCCACGATCAGCATCAGACCCATCAGCCCCAGGAACAGCATCCCCGGCAGGCCCAGGAACATGTCGGTGTGCAGCTGGAGCAGGAACTCCATCACCGGATGGCCCGCCACCGGCGGGGCGACCGCGCCGCTGGTCTGGTCGATCGGCTCGAAGCTGTAGGCGCTGGGCGGGCCGTTCGGATCCACGCTGGTGACGTTCACCACCGGCCGGTCCTCGTCGAAACTCATGAAGGCGGGAACCTCGCCGGGGTGAAGCGCCAGGCCTGCGGCCAGCACTTCGTCCAGGCTCAGCAGCGGTCCGTCCGGATTTGCCGGGGCCCAGTTCTGCTCCAGCAAGACCTCTTCGATCTCATGGGAAAAGACCAGCGGCAGGCCCGTGACGCACAGCATCAGCAGGAAGAGCGTGGAGACCAGGCTCGACCATTTGTGCGTCCAGGACCAGGCGCGGATGGTCCGCGTCTTCATCCGATCAGAATTCCGCCGAGACCGACAGGCGGAAGGTGCGCGGCGCGCCCAGGGTCAGATAGTTCGAACCCGGATAGCCCCCGACGGCGACCCACTGGTCCTCGTCCGCGAGGTTCTCGACCCGCGCCCGCACCGTCAGATCCTTGCCGCCGGCGACGAAGGCGTAGCGCAGACCGGCGTCGAACCGGGTCCATTCTTCCAGCTCCAGCGTGTTGGCCGCATTGGCGGGCTGCGCGCCGGTATGGACCGCACGGCCCTCCAGCGTCAGGCCGCTGACCATCGGCACGTCCCATTCCACATTGGCGTTGATCTGGAAGTCCGGCACGCTGATGGCGGACTTGCCCGCGTCGGCCGCAGTCAGCGAGCGGTTGAACTCGGCCTCCAGCCAGGTCGCCCCGCCGATCAGCCGCAGGCCGGCGACCGGTTCGCCATAGACGGTCAGCTCGACGCCCTGGTTCTCCTGCTCGCCGCCGTCGGTATAGACGCCTGTAGGCCGGGCGCCCGTGACGGGATCTCCGTTGGATGTGATCGAGACCAGCGCGCTGGGCAGGGTCGTGCGGAAGACGCTCAGCGTGCCGCCGAACGAACCCGAGTCATACTTCAACCCGATCTCGGCCTGTTCGGCGCGGAACGGGTCTAGTACTTCGCCACCATTGGTAACCGTGACGGGAACGGCGACATCTCCCCAGCCTGCCACGACTGCATTAGCCAGCATGGGGGCTGTCTTTCCAGGCACCAGAGCTTCGGCGTAGTTAGCGTACAGCGAGATCTTGTCGCTGGGCTTATAGACTAGGGCAAAGGCTGGAGTGGTTGCGTCGCCTTTGTAGCCCGACCCAAAGGCGCCGGTGACATAATTGTATGAACTCGTCTGGATCTCTTGATAGCGAACCCCAACTGTCGCTAGCAGACGACCATCCAGAAGCGACATCACGTCAGCAATAGCGACGCTAGAAGTCTTCGAACGCTCAGTCACCTGCGGGTCGTTCATGTCGCCACCACCATCATAGTAGCTGGTCGGAGCTGAAGCGAAGGTGGGAGTGTACAAATTCCAGGAAACAGTGGTGTCGGAATAAGTGTAGGCGTTGCGTGACTTCAGTTGCACCTGCGAAGCCGAGGCGACCAAACGGTGTTTGAGCGGCCCGGTCGTCACGTCGGCTCGAACGCCGACGTCGCCCGACCAGACGGTGTCTTCTCGAATGTTGTCAAAACGGGCTGCGTTTAGATTCCCGTCAGCATCTACACCCGGATTAGCCAGGCTATTGTCTTCCTTGCCCTGACGACCGCCGAAGGCCGCCCAAGCTGTGACCTTGTCCGACAGGTCGAACTCGCCGCGCACCGCGCCGAACAGCTGCTCCTCGTCGGTGTAGGTCCAGCGCTGCGCGAAATTCTTGTCGGCCGACGGGGCGTCCGGGATGGCGGTCCCCGGCGTCACGCTGGGACGCGGCGCGTCGATGCGGTGGTCCTGCCAGCCCAGGTCGGCCGAGAATCGGGCGCGCTCGCCCCGGCGGTCCAGGCCCAGGCCGACGACGCGCAGCTGGCCGTTCTCGTTCTCCACCGAGCCCTCGCCGTCGCGGCTGACCAGGTTCAGGCGCGCGCCCCATTCTTCCTCGGCCCCGAAGCGACGGGCCAGATCGGCGGCGGCGTAGATCTCGTCATTGCCCGACACCCCGGCGGTCAGACGCGTCAGCGGCGCGCCGGCGCGCTTGGGCGTCAGGTTGAAGGCCCCGCCCACGCCCGACCCGCCCGGCGCGGCGCCGTTCAGAAAGGCGCTGGCGCCGCGAAACACCTCGACCCGCTCGATCAGTTCGGCCGCCACGAACTGGCGCGGCAGCACGCCGTACAGGCCGTTGTAGCTCATGTCGTCCGAGAAGACCGGGAAGCCCCGGATCACATACAGCTCCTGGAAATTGCCGAACCCCTTGGACACCCGCACCGTCGGATCGTTCTGCAGCACGTCGCCGATGCCGCGCGCCTGCTGATCGCGGATCAGCGTTTCGGTGTAGTTGCTGGTCGAGAAGGGCGTGTCCATCACGTCCATATTGCCCAGCAGGCCGACCCGGCCGCCTCGCGCCACCTGCCCGCCGGCATAGGCCGAGGTCAGTCGCACCTGCGATCCCGTCACGACGATCTCGTCCAGTTCGGCAGGCGCGGACGGCGCCTCCTGCGCCAGGGCGGGCGCGGCGACCGCGAGAGCCAGCAGGCTGGCGGCGCAGGCGAAACGGCGGGTCGGGCGAGTCATGAATTGCAACATATTCTCAAAATCAGCGAGTGGCGGCTGCATACGCCCCGATGCGATTGCTTTGCAATGGCGAACGCCTTCTCGTGGCCGCGCGTCTTGCCGCACCCGACTTGCAATTAGCTATCTCCCTAATTATGGTGAGACCTATGAACGCCCTGTTCAAAGCCCTGTCGCATCCGGTGCGCCGCCGCATCATCGCCATGCTGCGCGCCGGTCCCCTGGCGTCGGGCGACATCGCCGCCGGCTTCGACATGAGCTGGCCGACGATCACCGGTCATCTCAACGCCCTGAAGGAGGCCGGCCTCGTCAGTCCCGAGCGCGAGGGCCAGACCATTCGCTACCGGCTGGAGATCTCGGCGGTGGAAGAGGCCATGGCCTTTCTGATGGACATCGCCGGGACGGGCGAGACCGCCCAAGTCCTGCCCGTGGCCCAAAAGGAGCCCCGTCGATGAAGGATCGCCTGTCGCTGCTGGACTATCTGACCCTGGCCGTCTTCGCGCTCCAGGCGGCCTTCGCCCTGCATATCGGCTTCAACGGCCCGACCACGCCGATGCCGATGCACTGGAACAGCGAGTTTCAGGTCGACCGCTGGGGCAGCCGGGTCGAGTTCGCGACCTTCCTCGGCGGCATGACCCTGATCGGCTTCATCGCCACAGCCGGTCTGGGCCTGGCCGCCCTGCGCGCCGTGTCGGAAGGCGACGCCTCGCGCGGTCGTTCCTTGCGGATCGGCCAAGGCATAAGCCTGTTCGTCTTCACCGTCATCGGCCTGCTGATCAGCTGGACGGGCCTGGGCGACGCCACGGTCGAGACCGGGCCGGTGGTGACCGTGGCGGGCGTGTCGCTGATCCTTCTGGTCCTGGGCGCCTTCCTCGGCCGGGTCGCGCCCAATCCGGTGGTCGGGGTCCGCACGCCCTGGAGCTACAAGAGCCGCCTGGCCTGGGACCGCTCCAACAGGCTCGCCGGGCGACTGTTCTTCCTGCTGGGCCTCGCCGGCCTTATCGCCGCGCCGCTGGCGCCCCAGCCGCTGGGCGCCCTGTGCCTGACGGGGGCCGTGCTGATCGTCGCCGCCCTGTCGGTGTTCGAGAGCTGGCGCGTCTGGCGCAGCGATCCCGACCGCCGGCCCTTCTGAACCCCATCCATCAAGGAGACCGCCATGTTAATGTTGACCCTCGCCCTGCTCGCCGGCCCGGTCTCCACCGAGATCTCCCTGCCCGCCCAGCCCGCGCCGCTTCACGGAACCCTGCTGACGCCCGAGAGCGCCAGCGCCGTCGCCGTCATCCTGCCCGGCTCCGGCCCGACGGATCGCGATGGAAACAATCCTCTCGGCGTCTCAGCTTCGACCTACCGCCTGCTGGCGGACGGGCTGGCGGCGCAGGGAATCGCCACTCTTCGCATCGACAAGCGGGGCGTCGGCCAGAGCGCGGCGGCCGGAGGAGATGAGTTCGATCTGCGCTTTGACGCCTATGTCGCCGACGCCCGCGCCTGGGCCGCCGAGGCCGCCCGTCGCGCCGACAAGCCCTGCGCCTGGCTGATCGGCCACAGCGAGGGCGCCCTGATCGCCTTGAAGGCCGTCGAGGACGGCGACGAAAAGGTCTGCGGCCTGGTGCTGCTGTCCGGCGCCGGTCGTCCGGCGGGCGTGGTCATCCGCGAACAACTGGCCGCCCTGCCCGAACCGATGAAGACCAAGGCCTTTTCCGCCCTGACCGAACTGGAGGCCGGCCGCACCGTCGCCGATACGCCGCCCGCCCTGGCCGCCCTGTTCCGTCCCTCGGTCCAGCCCTATCTGATCTCCTGGCTGCCGCTGGACCCCGCCGCCCTGGTCGCCGCCTACGACGGCCCGGTCTTCATCGGCCAGGGGACCACCGACATCCAGGTCGGCGTCGCGGACGCCCAGGCCCTGGCCGCCGCCGATCCGCTGGGGACCCTGAAGCTGTGGGACGGCGTCAATCATGTGCTGAAGACGGCGCCCGCAGACCGGGCCGCAAACATCGCCGCCTATTCCAACCCCGACCTGCCCCTGGCGCCCGGCGTGGTCGAGGATGTGGCGGCCTTCATCCACGATCAGACGGGGCGCTGAAGCCCCCGAGGCGAGAACGGGTCTGGAGCCGGGACATCCGCCTCCCTATCTTGGCGCCATGCCCGTCGCCCCCCTGTCCTCCCGCGCCCTCGTCTCCGTCACCGGCGAGGAGGCCCGGCCCTTCCTGCACAATCTGCTGACCCAGGATGTGGAGACGCTGGGCGAGGGCGAACTGCGGTTCGGCGCCCTGTTGTCGCCGCCCGGCCGGCTGCTGTTCGACCTGTTCATCCTGGGCGAGGCCGAAGGGGTTCTGCTGGACGTGGCCGCAGACCGCCGCGACGCCCTGATCCAGCGGCTGTCGATGTACAAGCTTCGGGCGAAGGTCCAGGTGGCCGCCGACGACCGCCCGGTCTTCGCCGCCTGGCCGGACGCGCCCGCCGGCTTCATTCCCGACCCCCGCACGCCCCTGATGGGCGGCCGCCTGTACGGCGAAGCGGCTGCAGACGCGACCGAGGCCGACTACCACGCCCACCGCCTGTCGGTCGGCGTGCCCGATCCGACCGCCGACGCCCCCCAGGACAAGACCTATCCGATCGAGGCCGATTTCGACCTGCTGAACGGCATCGACTTCCAGAAGGGCTGTTTCGTCGGCCAGGAAACCACCTCGCGCATGAAACGCCGGGGCGCGATCAAGAACCGTATGCTGGCCCTGGACTTCGACGGCCCCCCGCCCCCCTTCGGCGCCGAGGTGCTGAAGGGGGAACTGCGTGCGGGCGAGGTGCTGTCCGGCCGCGACGGCTCGGCCATGGCCCTGCTGCGCATCGACCGTCTCGACGGCGACCTGACCGTCGAGGGCCGCCCCGTGCGCTTGCGCAAACCCGCCTGGATGGGTCAGGACGTCCTTCCCTCCCCAACAGACTGAGACCCTCACATGAAGATCACCGACCAGATCGTCCTCGTCACCGGCGGCGCGCGCGGCGTCGGCGCCGCCGCCGTCCGCGCTTTCGCGCGTGAAGGGGCGCGCGTGATCATCAACTGGCGCGCCAGCGGCGAGGCCGCGAACGCCCTGGCGGCCCAGATCGGCGACCGCGCCATCGCCCTCCAGGCCGACGTGACCGACCGCGCCGCCGTCGACGCCCTGGCCGCCGCCGCCCAGGCCCATTTCGGCGCGCCCGTCACCACAGTCGTCAACAACGCCCTGGACTACAGTTTCAACGGCGACGCCCGGTCTCAGATGACCGACATCGCTTGGGACGATCTCGCGGCCCAGTTCTCGACCGTCGTGCGCGGCGCCCTGAACACCATCCAGGCCACGGCGCCGGGCATGGCCGCCGGCAATTTCGGCCGCGTCATCAACATCGGCACCAACCTGTTCCAGAACCCGGTCGTGCCCTATCACGACTACACCGCCGCCAAGGCCGCGCTCCTGTCCCTGACCCGCACCGCAGCCGGCGACCTGGGCCCCGACGGCATCACCGTCAACATGGTCTCCGGCGGCCTGCTGCGCACCACCGACGCCAGCGCCGCCACGCCGGACGCGGTCTTCGATTTGATCGCCGGCATGACCCCGCTGCGGTCGGTGACGACGCCGGAGGAATTCGCCGACGCCGTCCTGTTCTTCGCCTCCCCCTGGAGCCGGGCGGTGACGGGTCAGAACCTGGTGGTGGACGGCGGCTTGGTCAGGGACTGAGCCGCAAGACCTTCCCCCGCTTGCGGGGGAAGTGTCAGGTCGTGGCGCGAAGCGACACGCCTGACGATGGGGGATGTCCCCTTTCTGAGTAAGACTTCCCTCTCCGACCCTGGTCCGCTGCGCGGACGCCGGGCCACCTCTCCCGCAAGCGGGAGAGGGTCGCGCCCCTTCCCCCGCTTCGAACAAACTGGCAACATCGCCACATGACCGACTCACACGCCTCGGGCCGTTGCGGCTGGTGCGGGACCACAGACCCGCTCTACATCGCCTATCACGACACCGAATGGGGCGTGCCGGAACGCGACCCCCGCGCCCTGTGGGAGAAGCTGGTCCTCGACGGCTTCCAGGCCGGCCTCGCCTGGATCACCATCCTGCGCAAACGCGAAGGCATCCGCGACGCCTTCGACGGCTTCGACCCCGAGATCGTCGCCCGCTATGACGAGGCCGATATCCAGCGCCTGCTGGGCGACCCCCGCATCATCCGCTCGTGCGCCAAGATCAACGCCGCCATCCGCGGCGCGCAGATCTGGCTTCAGATGCGTGATGACGGCGAAGACTTCTCCGAATGGCTCTGGTCCTTCGTCGGCGGCGAACCGATCCACACCCCCTTCGCCGACTACCGCCAGGCCCCGACCCAGACCGAACAGTCCGTCGCCATGGCCAAGGCCCTGAAGAAGCGCGGCTTCAACTTCTGCGGCCCGGTGATCGTCTACGCCTTCATGCAGGCCGTGGGCATGGTCAACGACCACCAGACGACCTGCTTCCGTCACGCCCAGGTTCGTGCGATGGCGGGCCATGGCTAGAGCCCCTGCGAATCCGAAAGCCTTCCCCACCCTGGCGCTTGAGACTGTGCTGATCCAGCGCGTCAACGGCCCCGTCTGCGGCGTGGACGAGGCGGGGCGTGGGCCGTGGGCGGGGCCGGTGTCGGCGGCGGCGGTGATCCTGAACCCCGACGATCTGCCGCCGGGCATCGACGACTCCAAGGCCCTGACCGAAAAGCGCCGCGCGGCGCTGGAGCCCGAGATCAAGGCCCGCGCCGTCGCCTGGGGCGTCGGGTTTGCCTCGGTGGAGGAGATCGAGGACCTGAACATCCTGCACGCCACCGGCCTGGCCATGTGTCGGGCGGTGGAGCAGTTGGCGGTCCAGCCGGTGGCGGCTCTGGTGGACGGCAATTACCGGTTCAAACTGCCGTGCGAGATTCAGACCGTGGTCGGCGGCGACGGCCTGTCCCTGTCGATTGCGGCGGCGTCAATCCTGGCGAAGACGGCGCGCGACCGGCTGATGATCGATCTGGACGCGCAGTATCCCGGCTACGGCTTTGCGCGGCACAAGGGCTACAACGCCCCCATTCATCAGGCGGCGTTGAAGACACTGGGTCCGTGCCCGGCCCACCGACGCGGCTGGTCGCCCATCAAGGCTTTGCTGGAACAGGTCTGAAGCGCGGAACCGCGCGTCAGATGTGCATGAACCCGCCGAGCAATGCGCCCATCAGGGCGGCGACGGCGGCGCCCGCCAACATCATCATCCAGTGGGGCGGCTGCGCCAGACTGGGCTCCACGTCATCCTGAGCGGTCTCGACCGCCACCGGCTCGCGCCGTCCATACCGTTCGGCGTTGTGGGTATAGACGCGCGGCGCCAGCCGGTCCGACGAAATCTCTATGACCGGTTCAGCCGAAATCCACGACTTCGGCTCGGGCGCGGACCGCAGGCGGTAATCCTCTTCGCGCGTGGAGGCCGGGGTGTGAGAGACGAGCGGTTGCATGTCTCTTCAACGACACCGGCTGTGTCGGGTTCCCGACAGAGTCTGCCAAAACCCATTTGTAATCAGGCGGCCACGGGAAGCTCGACCGGCCGATCCGTGACGACGAACAGGTGTTCGACGTTCTTCAGCCGGCCCACCTGGCCCACCTTGACCCCCTTGGGATTATGGATGCCGATCCGGGCGCCGACATAGCGGGGGTGGGCGATTTCGACCACCTGAACATGGCCACGCGACGACAGCATCTCGACCAGGTCGGCCCGGCTCAGATAGCCTTCGTCGTTGAAACTGACGATCAGGTTGGGGGCGCGCAACCGTTCGATCACGGACCGCAGGGCCGGGCCGATGCCGGGCCGGCTGTTGAAGGCGCTCTTGCGCGTCCTCACGTCCACCCGCTTGTTGGCGACGCCGTAGGTTTCCGGCCGGTCCCACAGGACCAGGCTTTCCCAGCAATGGTAGTTGCCCAGATAGGAGTGCTGGTTATAGGGCGGGTCGAGATAGACGAGGTCCGCCTCGACCTGTTCGGCTATTTCGACCGCATCCCCCTGGGTCGCGCGACAGGCGCCGCCCACCGAAGGCAGGATATCGGGCATGCGCAGTTCAAGCGGCTTCAGCGCGCGCGGCGCCCACTGTTTCATATAGGCCATCTGAACCCCGGCGGTGGAATCCACCCGGTCGGCCGCCTCCATCAGGCTGACCAGGGCGACGGCCTTCAGTTCGGGCTCCAGACCCATGGCCTCGATCCGGTCGCGCATGGCGTCGATGCGCGCGCCATTGTCCGGGTGAAAATACCGGGCGTCGTGGCAGAAGGCCTGGGTGAACCAGCCGGCCTGGGGCGTGACCGCCCGCAACTCGCCCAGCACCGTCTCCGCCCGCTCGACCCAGCGCTCGCGATCCGCCTGGACATAGGCCGTCGCCAGGATGTGCGCATAGGCGTTGTGGTCGTTGGACCAGACCTGGAACCCCTGCTTCTTCAGGGCGTGACCCACGCGGGCCGTGCCGGAAAACAGGTCGCAGACCTGGCCGCCCTGCGGCAGAAGGCCCGCGACCACGCCGGTCACATGCCCCAGCAGGGCGCGCTTGGAGCCGATGTATTTGATCATTCGGGCCGCCGATTCATCAGCGCACAGTAGCGTTATAGTTCGCCCGCGCCAGCCTTCCGAAAAAGCCCCCTCAGCCCTTCTTGCGCCCCTTGGCCTTGGTCGCCGGCGCATGGGCGAGACGCAGCAGATTGGCGGCGCCGGGCGCGCCGAAGGGCGTGCCCGCCAGGATCAGGATGCGTTGGCCGGGCTCGGCCAAACCGTATCGGACCGCCCCTTCCACGGCGTCGTCGGTGACGGCTTCCAGCGAATCGGGCTGGTCGCCCAGGCGCGGCTCCAGCCCCCAGACCAGGGCCAGGCGACGGGCCGTATTCGGATTGGGCGTCAGCACCAGGATCGGCTTCAGCGGCCGCTCGCGCGCCATCCGCCGGGCGGTGCCGCCCAAGGTGGTGAAGACCACCAGACAGCCGGTCGACGGCGCGCTGGCGGCCATGGCCGCCGCCCCGACCAGGGCGTCGACGTCATGCTCGTCCATGCCGGCGTGTTCGGCGCCCATCAGCTTGGGCCACATCGGATCGCGTTCGACCCGTTCGATGATCCGGCTCATGATCTCGACCGATTCCAGCGGATAGTCGCCCGAGGCCGTCTCGGCCGACAGCATCAGGGCGTCCGCGCCTTCATAGACCGCATTGGCGACGTCGGTGGCCTCGGCGCGGGTCGGCGACGGGGCGCTGGTCATCGACTCCAGCATCTGGGTCGCCACGATCACCGGCACGCCGCGATTACGCGCCGCACGGACGATCTGCTTCTGCGCCACCGGGACGTCCTCGGGGTCCAGTTCGACGCCCAGGTCGCCCCGCGCCACCATGACCCCGTCGCAATAGTCGAGGATGGCCTCCAGATCGGCCAGGGCCGCCGGCTTCTCGATCTTGGCCAGACACGCCGCCTGGCCGTTCACGATCCGCTTCAGCTCGGCCATGTCCTCGGGCTTCTGCACGAAGCTGAGCGCCACCCAGTCCACGCCCTGACGCAGGGCGAAGGCCAGGTCCTCGCGGTCCTTGGGGGTCAGGGCCGAGACGGGGATGACGGCCTCGGGCACCGCCACGCCCTTGCGGTCCGACAGTTTGGTGCCGCTCTCGACCGTCACATCGGCCCAGTCGTCGGTCCGGTCGTTGACCCGCAGCCGCACCCGGCCGTCGTCCAGCAACAGCAGCATGCCGGTGCGCAGGGCCTTGAAGATCTCGGGGTGCGGCATCTGCACCCGGGTTTCATCGCCGGGCGTCGGGTCCAGGTCGAACCGCATCTTGTGGCCCGGCTTGACGGCGATCTCGACGTCCTTGAACCGGCCCAGCCGCAACTTGGGCCCCTGCAGGTCGGCCAGCACGCCCAGCGGCCGCTGAAGCGCCATCTCGGCCCCGCGCACGGCCTTCAGGGCGGCGGCGTGGTCCTCATGCGTGCCGTGGCTGAAGTTCAGGCGGAAGACGTCCACCCCGGCCTGGGCCAGGGCCTTGACCGTGCCGGGGGCGCGGCTCGCGGGACCGAGGGTCGCGACGATGCGGGCGCGGCGGGCTCTGTTCATGGGGACGTTTCCTGTTCGCTTCCGAGGCCGCCCAAATCACGCCCCGAAAGGGACGGTTGGACGATTTGCCCCCTTCTGCCGATGAAACGTCCCCGACGTAAGGTCACGCCCCCGCTGGGAAACACGAGTTTACGACGCGAAACAGGAGTTTATCGCGCCGGGGTCGTCTCCGTCGCCGGGCAGTCGGCCACGGCGAAGCCGTTCAGGTCGATACAGCGCCCCTCGACCTTGGGCGCCGGCACCCCGATCACATGCGCCAGGGTGGGGGCGATGTCGATGGTGCGGATGGGCAGGAAGCGTTCCTCGCCGGTCGCGCCGGGCCACCAGAAGATGATCGGCACGCGGCGGTCATATTCAAACGGGCTGCCGTGGCCGGCCAGGGTGCTGCCGACGCGGCCGCCTGCAACGACGTTCTGGGCGAAGGAAAACTGGATGTCGGGCGACCGCGCCGCCACGGTGGACAGACGCATCCGCTCGCGCAGGCTCATCATCTCGGGCTCGCGGCTGTCCGGCAGGGGTTCGGCCAGCAGACGGTCGCGCGTTTCGGCGAAACCGACGTCCGGAAGGGCGCGCAGCAGTTCGACGGCCGCCTCGGCCACCTGGGTGCGCAGCGGATCGGGCAGCGACCGATGCTGGGCGTCTGCGACCATCAGGCCGCTGCCGCCCGCCTGAAGCGGATCGGCGTCCAGATTGAAGCGGGCCTTCAGGACGTCGTTCACGCCCTGGATCTCCGACAGGTCGGCGCGGCGCGCGTGGGGATAGCCGTGGTCGTGCAGCCGCTCGACGAAGTCCGAACCGCCATGGTCCGCCGTCAGCACCACCAGGGCGCCGCCGGGAACCTGGGCCAGCCGGTCCAGGAACTCGCCCAGGGCCGCGTCCAGCCGGTGCATCTGCTCGCACATCTCCGGCCCCTGGGTGCCGTACATGTGGCCGATCCGGTCCGTCGCCGACAGGCTGACGCCCAGCATGTCGGTCGCCGCGCCCTGGCCCAGCTTCTGGGTGTCCAGCAGGTATTCGGCGGCCTTCAGCGTCTGCTCGTCCAGCAGGGGCGAGGTGTCGAACTTCAGCCCCGCCGGCGGCAGGGTCGAATGGAAGGTCTGGCCGCGAATGGTCCAGTCCCCGGCCAGCGCCCGGCACTGGTCATTCGTGTAATCCCAGGCGACCGGCGCCAAGCTCATGCCCAGGCGGAAGTCGCGATTGAAGTCCGCCACGGGCGCCAGCTTGGCCTGCGCCGTCTCGCCCGGCTCGACATAGGTGGTCAGGCCGAAGCCCTCGGTGAACCAGAAGGCCTGCCCCTGATGGCCGGCCAGGTTGATCGCGCCCCGGTCCTTGCCCGAGACGGCGAAAACCTTGCTTTGCGGGCTGACGACCTTCAGCCAGTCGCCCAGGGTCGTGGCGCGCAGTTGTTCCGGGCCGACCGGGCCGTTGTCGACGTCGTCGCGTCCGTTCGCCAGGTGGTTGGCGGGCGCGGCCAGGCAATAGACTTCCTTGCCGGTCTTGCCGTCGATCCAGTCGTTGGCGGGGATTCCGGTCTCGGTCGGATGCATGCCCGTCAGAACCGTCGAGTGGCCGGGGCAGGTCTCGGTCAGGCCGTGGGTCTGATAGCCGTTGATCGACACCAGCCCCTGGTCCGCCATCCGGCGCAGGCCGCCCGTGTAGCGGCCGCGGTACTGGTCGAACAGATTGGCGCTGAACTGGTCCACCACGATGGTGACGATCAGCTTCGGAGGCGTCAGGGCCGCAACGGAGGCCTGTGGAGCCGGGGTCGGCGTCTGGCTCTGTCGCGCCATCGCTGGAACGGCGGCGCCGACAAGCGAAACAGCGGCCAGGGCCGCGAGGGCGGTGCGCGACAGGGACATGAGCTTACTCCGGAGACAGGCGTCGGGGTCTAGCGGGCCGGGATTGCAACAGCGTGACAGCTACGGCCCTGGGAGATTTAGTGCGCGGGCTTGGCCCGCAGCCGGCCCAGTTGATGGACCAGCACGGCGATCAGGCCGCCGACGATCACGCCGATGATCGCCGACCCCAGGGCCGTCACGAACCAGCTGACGATCCCATGAAGCGGACCGGTCGCGGCCCCGACCGCATGGGCCAGATGCTCAAGCGGTTCGGCCGGCCAGTGCAGGCCCAGCTTATGGGTTCCGTGAACCAGAATGCCGCCGCCGACCCACAACATGGCGGCCGTGCCGATGGCCGACAGGGCGTCCATCACCACCGGCATCCCCTTGACCAGGCCGCGGCCCAGGGCGCGCACTCCGCCGTTGGGGCGCTCGGCCAGATGCAGGCCGATGTCGTCCATCTTCACGATCAGGCCGACAGCCCCATAGACCGCGACCGTCATCGCGATCCCGACCACGGCCAGAACCGCCGCCTGGGTGAGGATCGGCTGGGCGGAGACGTCGGCCAGGGCGATGGCCATGATCTCGGCCGACAGGATCAGGTCGGTCCGAACCGCCCCCGCCACCGTCGTCCTCTCCAGGGTCGCCGGGTCGCCCACGACCGGGGCGGCGTCAGCGTGGGCGCCGTGCCCGAAGGCCTCCATCAACTTCTCCGCCCCTTCGAAACAGAGATAGGCCCCGCCGCACATCAGCAGCGGCGTGATGGCCCAGGGAGCGAAGGCGCTCAACAGAAGGGCGGCCGGCAGGATGAAGATCAGCTTGTTACGGAACGACCCAAGGGCGATCTTGCCGATGATCGGCAGTTCGCGGCTGGGCGACAGGCCGGTGACATAGCGCGGCGTCACCGCCGCATCGTCCACCACGACCCCGGCGGCCTTGGTCGAGGCCTTGCCCGCCGCCGCCCCTACGTCGTCGATCGACGCCGCCGCCATCTTGGCGATCCCCGCCACATCATCGAGCAGGGCGATCAGACCGGAAGGCATGCGGAAATCCCGAGATTGCGCCGCAACAAACGGCTCGCCTCCCGCCTAGGGCGCGCCGCCCGTTTTGTCGAGCGCATCCGCACAAGAGCGAAAGCCCCGCCGGCGAACCGGCGGGGCTTCCATTTCGAACGCATTTCCGATGTCGATTTTTCTTAGAACTTACGGCCTACCCCCACAGAAACGACCCACGGGTCCAGATCCACATCGCTCTTCAGAGCGCCGTCGTTGACGTCGGCGTCGATATTGACCCAGACTTTCTTGACGTCGACGTTCAGGTTCCACGGCCCCTGAATGCCGATGTCGGCGCCCGCTTGCAGGGCGTAGCCGAAGTTGTCGTCCAGATCGACTTTGAAGCCGTTCTTGTCTTCACCGCTGTAGAACAGCATGTAGTTGACGCCCGCGCCGACATAGGGGCTGAAACGACCCTCGGTCAGCGGGCGGTATTGCAGGGTCACGACCGGGGGCAGAACCCAGGTCTCGTGCACGGCGACGTCGGTGGCTCCGCCCTGGGCGCGGATTTCGTGCTTGGTCGTGCCCAGGATCGCCTCGACCGCCAGATGGTCGGTCAGGAAGTAGGTGAAGCCCAGTGTCGGCATGACACTGTCGCCCACATCGACCTTCAGGCCGGAATCGACGCCGGCGGCCGTGGTGATGGCGTTGTCAGCCTCAGAGAAGACATCGGTCACGCGGCCGGTGATGATCCAGTCGCCCTTCTTGGGCATCTCCCAGGCGGCCGGGCTCTGCGCCAAGGCCGGCGCAGCGAAGGCGGCGGCGGCGACGGCTGAGAGGATCAGGGTTTTCAGTTTCATCTTGCTCATCCCCGACGCCCGCTGCCGCCTCATGCGACTTGTCCGAGCGTCTTGACGGGGAAATGCGCCCCCTGCCCCGCCTCGGCCTTGATTTAGCGCAAACCCCGCCAAGGGTTGGACAATCTGTCCATTCAGACCACGCGGGCGTGGCGTTTCTCGATGTCGGCGGCGCCCGGATCAAAGGCGGCGCAGACGGCGCGAACGAACGGCCGGCCCAGATCCGTGACGGTCACGGTCGTCCCGTTCACCTCGATCAAGCCGTCCAGTTGAAACCGCTGCAGCCTCGGCCAGACCGCAGCGACTTCCGCAAGATCACGACCGCGCATGCGGGCGATCTCGGCCACGTCGACCGTGAAGTCGCACATCAGCCGTTCGATGATCTCGCCCACAAAGGCGTCGCGCGGATTCAGGGCCACGCCGCGCGCGACCGGCAAGGTTCCGGCGGAGACGTCCGCGCGCCAATCCCGCTCCTGCGCATGGTTCTGGACAAAGCCCTGGGGGGTGCGGCTGATCGACGAGGCGCCCAGGCCGATGAGCACCGGGGCCTCGTCGGTCGTATAGCCCTGGAAATTGCGATGCAGTCGACCGGCGCGGACGGCGGCGGCCATGGAATCATGCGGCAGGGCGAAATGGTCCAGACCGATGGCTTGCCAACCCTTCTGCACCAGATACCGCGCCGCCGCCTGACTCTGGGTGAAGCGCTCCTCGGGTCCAGGCAGATCGGCTTCCTTGATCAGTTTCTGGTGCGGTTTCATCCACGGCACATGGGCGTAGCCGAACAGGGCGATCCGTTCGGGCCGCAAGACAGCGATCTGCGCCACGGTCGTGACGACATGCTCGGCCCCCTGAAGCGGCAGGCCGTACATCAGATCCAGATTCAGTGACGTGACCCCCTGGCCGCGCAGCGCCTCGGCCGCCCAGCGGATGGTCTCGAAGGATTCCGGCCGATTCACCGCCGCCTGCACCTTGGGCGACAGGTCCTGAACCCCCAGGCTGGCGCGGCTCAGACCGATGCGGCCGGCCGCCTCGACCCAGCCCTGGGTCAGGACTTCGGGATCCAATTCAGCGGCGATCTCGAAACAGTCGCCCAGGTCGAACCGGGCGGCCAGACCGGCGAACAGCCGCTCCAGCTCCTCGGGGGGCAGCATGTTGGGCGTGCCGCCGCCCAGGTGGATCGAACCGACCCGCACGGGGCGGCCGATCCGTTCGAGCACGAGATCGGCTTCCTTCAGCAGCAGGTCCACATAGCTGGTCATGACCCCGACGCGGTTCATCGCCCGGGTGTTGCAGCCGCAGTACCAGCACAGCCGCTTGCAGAAGGGGATGTGCAGATACAGCGACGCCGCACGATCAAGGGGCGCGGCGCCGAGCCACGCCCCCCAATCGGCGGCCCCGACGGCGGGCGTGAACTGCGCCGCCGTCGGATAGGAGGTGTAGCGCGGCGCGTGGGCGTCGTAGCGGGCGATAAGCTCGCGCGTCGTCAGCGCGCCGGTGGGGCTAGAGAGGGACATCGACCTCTTTCGACGCATCGACCGACAGGCCCTCGTCGCCCTCGTCGAACAGGTGGAACTCGTGCCACAGGCCGTTCAGCACGCCGAAGCCAACCGCCAGTCCGACACCCAGGATCCAGGAAAAATACCACATGGCTTGATGCTCCTTGAGCTCAGTAGAGGTCGGGGTTGGTCTTGAGGGCGGCGGTCGAGGTGCGGCCCCACAGGACGGAATAGACCCAGGTCGTGTAGATCAGGACCAGCGGCAGGAAGATCGCCGTGCAGATCAGCATGATGAACAGGGTCAGGTGGCTGGACGAGGCGTTCCAGACGGTCAGGCTGGATTGGGGGTCGACCGAGCTGGGCAGGATGAAGGGGAACATCGACAGGCCGACGGTGGAGATGATGCCCACGGTCGATAGCGAGGAACCGCCGAAGGCCAGGGGGGCCGACCGAAGCCACATGCCCGCCAGACCGACCACCGCGCCGACGAAGCCCAGAGTCGGGGCGATCATCATCCACGGATAGCGGCTGTAGTTGTCCAGCCAGGCGCCGGGCGCGGCTTCGACCGTCGTGCGCAGCGGGTTGGAGAAGCCCTGCATGTCAACGGCGCCGGCGATCCGGAAGCCCACGCCGCCGTAGGCCATATAGAGGCCGCCGGCCGCGAACAGGACCAGGGCCAGAACGCCGGCGACGGTGCCGATCAGGCGCGTCCGGTCCAGCACGGGACCTTTTTCAGCCTTGATCGACAGCCAGGCCGCGCCGTGCAGCAGCAGCATGGCCACCGACAACAGGCCGGCGATCAGGCTGAAGGGGGTGAACAGGCCCAGCAGATTGCCCTCGTAGAAGGAGCGCAGGTCGCTATCCAGGCGGAAGGGCGCGCCCAAGAGGACGTTGCCGACCGCGACGCCGAACACCAGGGCCGGAACGAAGCTGCCGGTGAACAGCGCCCAGTCCCAGAAGGACCGCCACTTGGGCGACGGACGCTTGGAGCGATACTTGAACGACACGGGCCGCAGGATCAGGGCCGACAAGACCAGGAACATGGCCAGGTAGAAGCCGGAGAAGCTGACGGCGTAGACGAAGGGCCAGGCGGCGAAGATGGCGCCGCCGCCCAGGATGAACCACACCTGGTTGCCCTCCCAGGTCGCGCCGACGGTGTTGATCACCATACGGCGCTCTTCATCCGTCTTGGCGACGAAGGGCAGGAGCGAGCCGACGCCCAGGTCGAAACCGTCGGTCAGGGCGAAGCCGATCAGCAGTACGCCGAGCAGCCCCCACCAGATCAGACGTAGGGTGGCGAAGTCGAGGGGAAGATCCATGGTCGGATGTCCTAAAATCTCTCTGGGTCAGGCCACGGCGGGCGCGGCGGGGCGCTGGCTGGGCGATTGGGCCGGGGCTTCAGGCGTAGGTTCGCCGAACAGTTCCTGCTCGTGGAACGGCCCCTTCTTGATGGCGTAGAGGAGCAACCGGACCTCGACCACAGCCAGGGCGCCGTACAGGGCGGTGAAGCCGATGATGGTCGCCCACAGTTGGGGCACGCTCAGGGACGAGGCGCCGAGGAAGGTCGGCAGCACGCCTTCGACCGCCCAGGGCTGACGTCCGAACTCGGCCAGGATCCAGCCGAACTCGATGGCCACCCACGGCAGCGGCAGGCACAGGACGGCCAGACGCAGGAACCAGCGGGTCTGATGCTTGCGCACAGTGCAGAGGTAGAAGGCCGTGGCGAAGAACAGGATCATGAACATGCCGATGCCGGCCATGATGCGGAAGCTCCAGAACAGGGCCGGCACGTTCGGCACCGTTTCCCACGCCGTCTTCTGGATCAGCTCAGGCGAGGCCATGCGCGGATCGGCGACGTGACGCTTCAGCAGCAAACCATAGCCCAGGTCGCGACGATGGGTTTCGAACACGCCGCGAGCGACGGGATCGGCCGGATCGGCCTTGACCTTCTCCAGGGCGTCATAGGCGATGACGCCGGATTCGATACGGTCCTCGGCGGTGGCGACCAGTTCGAAGATGCCTTCGACCGGCTTGTCGATGGTGCGGGTCGCGATCAGACCCATGACCCACGGCACATGGACGCCGTAGTGGGTTTCGCGATCCTTCATGCTGGGAATGCCGATCAGGGTCAGGCCAGCCGGCGCAGGCTCGGTGTGCCACATGGCCTCGAGCGCAGCGAGCTTCATCTTCTGGTTATCGGTCAGGTTATAGCCCGACTGGTCGCCCAGGACGACGACGGACAGCGAAGCCGCCAGGCCGAAGGCCGAGGCCACGGTCATCGAGCGCTTGGCGAAGCCGACGTGCTTGCCGCGCAGCAGATAGAAGGCCGAGACGCCCAGAACGAAGACCGAGGCGCAGACATAGCCGGCGCTGACGGTGTGGACGAACTTGGCCTGGGCCACCGGGTTGAAGACCACGGCCATGAAGTCCGTGACTTCCATTCGCATGGAGTCCGGATTGAAGGCCGAGCCCACCGGGTTCTGCATCCAGCCGTTGGCGACCAGGATCCACACAGCCGACAGGTTGGTGCCGAGCGCCACCATGAAGGTGACGAACAGGTGCGCCGACGGCTTCAGCTTTTCCCAGCCGAAGAACATCAGCCCGACGAATGTGGCTTCAAGGAAGAAGGCCATCAGCCCTTCGATGGCCAACGGGGCCCCGAAGATGTCGCCGACATAGTGGCTGTAATAGCTCCAGTTCATACCGAACTGGAACTCCATGGTGATGCCGGTCGCAACGCCCAGCACGAAGTTGATGCCGAACAGCACGCCCCAGAAGCGGGTGATCGTGCGCCAGATCGGCCGGCGGGTCATGACATAGATCGACTCCATGATGACCAGCATGAAGGACAGCCCCAGGGTCAGGGGCACGAAGAGGAAGTGATAAAGGGCTGTCAGCGCGAACTGCAGCCTGGATAGGTCGACGACCGCGAGGTCGATCATGGCTCAAGGCTCCTTGTAGCCGGCCCCGACGACCGACGTTTCATACGCCCTTAAACGAAGGCGGGGCGGTCGCCTTGATTTCGATCAAAGCCCTCTGTAGCCCCAGGTCGTAGTGGACTGATCGTCCTTGGACATTTCGCCCAACGACGGTTTGTCCAATGGCTTTTGGGGCCGTCCCACGGCTGGAGTCCGCAAATGACATCGGCGCCGATCACAGCCTCCTCCCCTGCGGCCTGGCTGAAACAGACGGCGGCGCCTTGGCGTCGACTGACGATCCTGGCGGGGCTTCTGGCCGTCGCTGACGTAGCGCCGGCCGTGGGTTTCGCGGGCGGCCTGGCCATGACGGTCGCGACCTTCGGATCCTCGCCCTTGGCCGCCCTGCCCTGGCTGCTGCTGGCCGTGTTCAGTCTGATGGTGCGAGGCCTGATCGGCCAGGCGGCGGTGGTGGTCGGCGCGCGCCTGGGCCGGTCGATCAAGACAGACGTGCGCGACCGGCTGCTGGCCGACCTGTTCGGACGCGGCGGCCGCGCCGACGACCGGCTGACCGCCGTGGTCGAGGGCGTCGGCGCGCTGGACGGCTATGTGTCGCGGTTCACGCCTCTGAAGATGGCGGCGGGTCTTTCGCCCCTGCTGATCATCGCCGTGGCCGCCGTCGCCAGCCCGTTTTCGGCCGGCATATTTCTGTTCACCCTGCTGCCCTTCATCTTCGGCATGATCCTGGCCGGCACAGCTGCGGCGGGTGAAAGCCGCCGCCAGTTCCAGGCGTTGGAGCGTTTGTCGGGCCTGTTCGTCGACCGGGTGCGCGCCCTGCCCGCCATTCTGGCCTTCGACGCCCGCGCCCGCACCACCGCGGACATCGCTCGCGCCTCCGACGAGTTGGAACGCCGCACCAACCGCGTGATGCGGATCGCCTTCCTGTCGTCCGGCGTGCTGGAGTTCTTCTCGGCCCTGGCCGTCGCCCTGATCGCCGTTTACTGCGGTTTCAACCTGCTGAAGCTTCTGCCCTTCCCTGCGCCTGAAACGCTGGACCTGCCGCGCGCCTTCTTCGTTCTGGCCCTGGCGCCCGAAGTCTATCAGCCGCTGCGCCGACTGGCCGCCGCCTATCACGACCGCCAGGCCGCCGAATCCGCCGTGCCCGCCCTGGTCACGCCGGAAAGCCCCACGCGGGATCGCCACATCCTGCCCGAGGAGGCGCCGGCGATTCGCTTCACCAAGGTCGCCATCGCCTATGGCGAGGCCGCGCCGGTGATCGCCGATTTCGACCTGGAGGTCCGTCCCGGTCAGATCGTGGCCCTGATGGGCGCCAGCGGCTCCGGCAAGTCCAGCCTGCTGCATCTGTTCCTGGGCCTGTCGCCCCTGACGGCCGGCGAGGTCGAGGTCGGTGGGGCGCGCCTGAGCGAGGCGGGCGATTTCGCCGGCCAGATCGCCTGGGCCAGCCAGAACCCCATCGTCGTACCCGGCAGTCTCGGTGACAATATCCGCCTGGCCGACCCGTCCGCCTGTCCCGGCCGCATCCTGGTGGCCGCCGGTGAGGCCGGCCTGTTCGGCGATCTGGACCGCCCTATCGACGAACGCGGCGGCGGCCTGTCGGGCGGCGAACGTCGGCGGCTGGGCCTGGCCCGCGCCATTCTGAAACGCGCGCCCATCCTGTTGCTGGACGAGCCGACGGCCAATCTGGACCCGGCCTCCGAAGAGGCCATGCTGGACCTGATCCGCCAAGCCACGCGCGGCCGCACGACCCTGATCGCCACCCATTCCACCGCTGTCGCGGCCATGGCCGACCGCGTGGTGCGCCTGTGACCATGACTGTGAACACGACCTCGCCCTCGCGCATCGGCGAACTGATCGCGGCCCAGCGGCGCGCCCAGCGCGGCCGCCTGCGCATCGCCGCAGCCGGCGGCGCGTTCGTCGCGGTGGCCGCCACCTGCCTGCTAGGTCTTTCGGGCTGGTTCATCACGGGCGCCGCCATCGCCGGCGTCGCCGGATCGGCGGCGGTCCAGGCCTTCAACTATATGATGCCCAGCGCGACCATTCGCATGTTGGCCATATTGCGCACCGGCGCCCGCTATATCGAACGGGTCGCCGGTCACGAGGCTGCGTTGAAAGCCCTGGCGCGGCTGCGTCCGCAACTGTTCGACGCCCTCGCCTCCGCCCCGCCCGCCCAGGCCCTGGCCTTGTCGTCCGGCGAGGCCTCGGCCCGACTGGTGCAGGACGTGGATGCGGTCCAGACCCTGTTCGTGCGTCTGTCGGCGCCCTGGGCCTTGGGTGCGGGCGCCGTTTCGGCCGCCCTGCTGGCCGGCATGGCCAGCCCCATGGCGGGCCTGATGCTGCTGCTCGCCATGGGACTGAGCGCGGCGGGTTCGGTGCTGATCGCCCGTCGCTTGGCCGCCCCCGCCGGACGAGAGGTTCAGATCGCCACGGGCGTTCTGAAGGATCGGCTGACCGCCCTGGAAGCCGTTTCTCCGGAACTGAAGGCCTATGGCCTGGACCGCTGGGCGGCCGGCGAGGCGGCCCAGGCCGCCGCCCGTCTCGACCGAAGCCAGATCGTCCTCAGCCAGGCCGGCGGCTGGATGGCCGCCTGGCAGGCGACGGTCACGGGCCTGGCCGTCGCCGCAGTCGTACCCGCCACCCTGGGCGCCGCCCTGCCGATGACGGCCCTCGCCGCCCTGGCCGCCGTCATGGGGATCGAGGCCGCCGCCGGACTGGTCGGCGCCCTGCAACAGAACGGCGCCGCCGTCGAAGCCGCCCGGCGGCTGGACGCCCTGGCCTCGGCCCCGTCGCTTGCGTCTTCGCCCGCCCCCTCGGAGGCGAGCCTGGTCCTGTCGGCGGACGGCGTTCAAATGGCCCCGCCGATGCGCCTGGGCCTGATCGGCCCGTCCGGGTCGGGCAAGACCACGCTGGCTGAACGACTGGTCGGCCTGCGCGACGCCCTGGCGGACGAGGCGCGCTTGGGCGGATTGGACATCGCCGGCGTCGCCCCGGACGACCGCCGCCCCCTGTTCGCCTACGCCGCCCAGGACATCCGCCTGATCGACGGCACGATCCGCGACAATCTGCTGCTGGCCGGCCCCGCCGAAGACGGCGCGCTGTGGCGCGCGCTGGAGGATGCGGCCCTGGCCGAACGGGTCCGCGCCGATCCGGCCGGCCTGGACGCCCGCGTCGGCCCCAATGGCGAGAGACTGTCTGGCGGCGAGCGGCGACGGCTGGGCCTGGCTCGCGCCTATCTTCGGTCCGCGCCCTGGCTGGTGCTGGACGAACCGACCGAAGGCTTGGACCCGACGACCGAGGCCCAGGTGCTGACCGCGCTCGACCGGCGTCTGAAACACTCGGGCCAGGGCCTGATCGTCGTCAGCCACCGCCCCGCCCCGACACAGCTGTGCGACCGGGTCATTCGGGTGGAGGGGATCGCCGAAGACGGAAAGGTCCGCCTGACCGTCACGCGTCAGCTGGCGCCGGTCTAGGCGGTTCCATCGCTGGACGAGGAAACGGGTTTCAGACTTCGCCTTCGGCGATGTCGCGAAGGCGGTCGGGCTGTTCGATCCGCAGTTCGTTCAGCGACAACAGGCGGATCACGCCGGTCGTCTTCAGCTTGGTCAGAACCCGGCTGACGGTCTCGATGGTCAAACCCAGATAGTCGGCGATTTCAGACCGGGTCATCGGCAGTCGGACCTGATCCTCGGTCGACGGCCGCAGGGGATCGCGCGTCGGCAGGTCCAGCAGGAAGGAGGCGATCCGTTCCTGGGCCGTCTTGCGGCCCAGCAACAGCATCTGATTCTGCGCCGCCGCCAGTTCGTGGGTCGCCCGGTCCAGCAAGGCCTCTTCCAGCAAGGGCCGCTCACGGATCAGGGCGCGATAGTCGGTCTTGCGGAACCGGCACAGGGTCGCGTCCTCGATGGCCTCGCCGGAAAAGGCGTAGTCCTGGCCCGTGGCCAGACCGACGAAGTCGCCGGCGAACAGGAAGCCCGTGATCTGGCGCCGCCCATCCGGCAGCAGCTTGTAGATCCGCACTGAACCCGAGGTGATGTTGAACAGATGGACCGCCGGATCGCCTTCGCGGATCAGGGCCTCGCCCGCCTTCAGCGTCACCCGTTCGGCGATGGCGTCGAGACCGGCCAGATCGGAGGAATCCAGGCTGCTGCACACGCTGAAGGCCCGCGCGCCACAAGCGGAACACACCGACTCCTGTCGGCGTTTGGCGCAGTCCGTGGGCAGGGATCGGAGTTCGAGCATGACGAAGGAGGTTAGACTTCGTCACCGACGCACGCAAACGGATTGATGGAGATCAAGGCGGCCATTTCGTCCATGGCCTATGGCGGCGAAAATGAGCGCCCTCCAGTATCGCCGCCTGAACAGCGACGAAGCCGACCAAGCCTATGTGTTGGCCCACATGGGGAACCCCAGTCTGACTCTGGAATCCTGGCGCGCTGTCGTGGATTCGGCCCCGGCCGTCGGCGGGGTCATCGCGGCCGTGGCGAATGACTGCGTCCGGGCCATACTGGCCTATTCCATCTCGACGACGTCCTCGGGCGAGCGGCAGTTCATGGTCGACACCCTGGTCGCCTTCGACCTGTTGCGGCCGGAAAAGCTGATCGAACCGCTCGTCGCCGCCGCCTGCGATCTGGCGCGCAAGGGGTGCAGCTCCATCGGCCTTTCCAGCCGAATCGACGCGCCGGGCTATGACGCCGTCATGCGCCAGATATCCGACGCCGCCGTGCTTCACCGCGTCATCTGATCCCGTCCTGCGCAGCCTGGCCGTAGCGTCGCGCCAGGACCGCACAGGCGAACAGCTGGATCTGGTGAAACAGCATCAGGGGAATGACGATCAGGCTGACGCTCTGCCCCGCAAACAGGATGGCGGCCATGGGCAGGCCGCTGGCCATGCTCTTCTTCGAGCCGCAGAAGACGATGGCGATCTCGTCCTCACGCGAAAAGCCCAGCCGCCGGCTGACCAGGGTCGTAACCGCCAGAGCGACCGCCAGGATCAGAACGTCCAGAACCACCACCAGCCCCAGGTCCAGATGAGACAGGCGGGTCCAGACCCCGGACACCACCCCGGCGCTGAAGGCGACATAGACGACCAGCAGAATCGAACCCCGATCCACCACCGAGGTCAGACGGCCGTGCCGCGTCAGCCAGCCGCCGATCAGGGGCCGCGCGGCCTGCCCGACGACAAAGGGCGCCAGGATCTGCAAGGCGATTCCTTCGATGGACGAAAGCGACACGCCCGCGCCGCCCACGGGCAGCAGCAGCATCACCAACAGGGGCGTGATGACCACTCCGGCCAGATTGGACACCGAGGCGGCGCACAAGGCGGCCGGCACATTGCCCCGCGCGATGGCGGTGAAGGCGATGGAGGATTGGACCGTCGACGGCAGCAGGCACAGATAGAAGAGGCCGATCCTCAGATCCTGAGCCAACCACGGCCCCGTCGCCCAGAACACGGCAAGGCCCATCAGCGGGAACAGCAGGAAGGTGGAGGACAGCACCATCCCCTGCAACCGCCAATGCGACAGTCCCGCCCAGACGGCGCCGGGCGACAGACGCGCGCCATAGAGGAAGAACAACAGGCCGATGGCCGCCGTCGCCGCCCCTTCGGCGACGTTCGCGCCCGCGCCGCGAGCCGGAGCCAGGGCGGCCAGAACCACTGTGCCGATCAGCATCAGCAGGTAAGGGTCGATCCATCGGCGCAACGCGTTCATGGCCCGGTCCTAGGCCGCGCCTCAGGCGAACGGCAAGCCCCGCATCAGATCGTCATCGGAGGCGAACCGATTCTGATCGTTCAACTCGCACGCTCGGATCGGGCGACAAAATAGGGCAACAGCCCCGCCACCACCCGCCGACTGGCGTCCTCGTCCTGGTCGAGCATGTTCCTGAGCGGAGTTCCGATCAGGGCCTCGCCGAACGCGCTCAGCGCGATGAAGAGGACCGCGGAAGACAGTCGGTCCCGGCTGGCGTCGGACGGGTCGCCCAGTTTCTCCTGAATCACGTGGACCAGCCCGTTGACGGCGTCCCGAACGGGTTCGAGATGTGAGAGATCGCCCTTCAGCACGATCCAGGCCGCCAACTTGCCCGCCCCGCCTTCTGCGAAGGCGTCGAATACGGCGGTGACCAATTCCAGCGGCGCCCCCTCATCGGTGCGCAGGCGCGCGATCGCCGCCTCGAGGTCGCGAGACAGATCCGCCACCATCGACCCCATCAAGGCCGACTGAAGCCCCTCGGCCGACCCGAAGTGGTGGATCAGATTGGCGTGGGTCATTCCGAGGTCATCGGCGACGGCCTTCAGGGTGACGGAGTCCGGCCCTCCGGACAGCAGCCGCGCACGGGCGCAGACCAGGGCCTCCAGACGGGCTTCATCAGGGGTGCGACGACGACGACGAACGCGCTCTATTGACATCAGTGTTAGTTACATCCATGTAGATAGCAACTGGTTAAGCTCAGTCTTGGGAGAGAGCAAGTGACAGCCGAACTAATGGTCGCGGACGCCAAATTCGATCCGCAAACCCGCACGCCCAGCCGGCTGCGTCCCCGACGCGTCGAGCCGCTCCGGGCGCTTCGCGCCTTGCGCCGTCTCATCGCCGACAAGGAAGATACGACTCAGGTGTTCGAGATCATGAACGCTCTGGCCGGGCGTTCCGTCCGCCGGGGCTATGAGAAGATGCTCGAACAGCCTGAAGGCGCTCGGCAGGCCTATATGATGGTGGAATTGGCGGACCGCCTGCATGATCGGGCGTGGCTGGAGTCGCTCCCGCCGGGCACGGTCGGCCGCGCCTATCTGGACTTCATCGACGAGCGGAACCTCTCGGCCTACGGTCTGGCCGGGGAAAGCCGCAAGGTCGCGGACTCCGAGATCGAAGCCGCTCACCCCTACGCCTGGTATGCGCGTCGACTGCGCGACGTGCACGATCTTTGGCACGTTCTCACCGGCTATCGCACCGACGCGCTCGGAGAAGCCTGTGTGGTCGCCTTCTCTCTCCCGCAGACGCGAAGCGCGGGCTTTGGTCTCATCGCGGCCGGTGTTGCGATCGAAGCCGCCCGGGCCCGCACGGGCCACCCGTGTGCGCGCGCCGTTCTTCAGGCCTGGCTTCGGGGCCGCCGGGCGGCCTGGCTGCCGGCGCTGGACTACGAGGCGCTGATGTCGGTGCCGCTGGAGCAGGCCCGCGCCCGTCTCGGCCTGTCCGGTCCGACCCTCTACGACCGGATTCCGGTCGAACTTCGCAACAGCCTCCTGGTCGCGGCTTGATGGCGCCCCTTTCAGCCGTCCTGATCGCCGGACTTCTGTGCACGGCGGTTGCGGGGCCGGCTGCGGCGGCGGACAGTCGGCTTTTGGGACGATGGCGCACCGCCGCCCAGGGGGGCGTGGTCGAGATCCACGCCTGCGGCTCGGCCCTGTGCGGTCGGCTGGTCGATGCAGCGCCGCTCCGGCGCAATCCGGACCAAAGGGACGTTCGCAATCACGATCCCGCGCTGCGCGACCGTCCGCTGCGCGGGCTGAGGGTTTTGGAGGGATTTCGCGGCGGCCCGACGACCTGGACCGGCGGGCCGCTTTACGACCCGGACAGCGGGCGGCGCGCCGCCAGCGGGCGTCTGGTCCTCATCGATCCCGATCACCTTGCGGTGCGAGGCTGCATCGCTCCCCTGCTCTGCCGAACCCAGACCTGGGTGCGGCTGCCCTAGGGCCGCCGGTCAGGCCATGGCCCGACCGGCGGCGCGACCCGTAAAGAGGCATCCGCCCAGGAAGGTGCCTTCCAGGGCGTTGTACCCATGGGCGCCGCCGCCCCCGAACCCCGCAGCTTCGCCGGCCGCGTACAAGCCTTCGAGCACTGTTCCGTCAGGCTTGAGAACGCGACTGTCCAGATCGGTCTGAATCCCGCCCAGGCTTTTGCGCGTCAGGACATGCAGCTTGACGGCGATCAACGGACCGGACCGGGGATCCAGAAGGCGATGCGGTTTTGCGACCCGGGCGAGACGATCGCCCAGGTATCGGCGGGCATTGTGAACGCCCTGGATCTGGAGGTCCTTGGCGTAGGGGTTGTCGATCTGCGCGTCCCGGGCCGCGATCACCCGCCGCACCCCCTCGACGTCCAGCAGGGGCGTCGGGGTCAGAGCATTCATCCCGGCGACGAGGTCGCCGAGTGCGTCGGCGACCACGAAGTCGGCGCCGTGCGCCTTGAACGCCTCGACCTCCGGCGACGCGCCCTTGCCCAACCGGGTTCTGAGCACTCTCAGCCAGTCTCCAGAGGTGATGTCGCCATTCTGCTCCGATCCGGAAAGCGCGAACTCCTTTTCGATGATCGCCTGGGTCAGAACGAACCAGGAGTGATCGTGCGCCGCCAGGTCGGGCGTGGTGCGCAGGTGGCGAAGAGTCGAAAGCGTGTCATAGCCCGGCAGGGCCGGGAACGGCAGGCGGCGCCCAAGGGCGTCGAGCCAGAGGGACGACGGGCCGGGCAGGATGCGGATGCCGTGCCCTGGCCAGATCGGGTCCCAATTCCGCAGACCCTCGACATAGTGCCACATCCGGTCACGGTTCACGACGCGGGCCCCGGCCGCCTCGGCGATGTCCAGCCCCCGTCCATCGACATAGGCGGGCACGCCCCTGACCATCTCGCGGGGCGGACTTCCCAGGCGCGCGGGCCACAGACGCCGCACCTTGTCATGATCCCCGCCGATCCCGCCCGTCGCGATCAGCACCGACGGAGCCCGCAGGGTGAAGGACCCCACCGCATCCCGATTGGAGGCCCGGCCGCGCCCCGCCGCGTCCGGCGCCAGTCGAACGCCTGACACCCCTGTGACCCGCCCCGCTTCAACGATCAGGTCGTCGACGCGACAGCGCGGGTGATACGCCAGCCTGCCGCGTGTCTCGGCATCGCGCACGCGAGCCGCGAACGGGCCGCTCACGCCCGTCCCGGTGCCCCATGCGACATGGAACCGGGGGACCGAGTTGCCGTGACCATCGGCGCGACCGTCCCCCCGCTCGGCCCAGCCGACCATAGGCGTCAGTCGTATCCCGTGACGCCGTAACCAGGCGCGTTTCTCGCCGGCCGCAAATTCGACATAGGCCTTTCCCCACCGCACCGCCCACTCATCCTCGGCAAGCGCGCCGTCCAGCCGATCCCAGCCCGCGCTGCCCCGCCAATCCGACCAGGCGAGATCAAAGCCGTCGCGGACGCCCAGGCGACGCTGCTCGGGGCTGTCGACCAGGAACAGGCCGCCGAATGACCAGTGGGCCTGCCCGCCCAGGTTTGCGGCGTTCTCTTGATCCACCAGCGCCACTCTGCGGCCGGCCTGAACCAGCTCGTTGGCGGCGACCAGGCCCGCCAGTCCGGCGCCGACGATCACGGCATCACAGTCCATCCTGTTTCCCCTTTTTCGCGACGCGCGCGGGCGAAGATCGACATCCGAACTCCCCCATTCCGGATGACCGTCAACCAACACTGCTGTCAATATGTATTGACATGACGGTGAGTAGTGCGAAGTTGCCGACAACCGCCGGTGGCCCCGCCCCGTCGAGCGGAAACATCAGGCGGGAGGAAACGCACATCACGCGCCGCCGACAGACCGGCGCGCTTCGGGAGGATTTCATGGCTTCAGCGGTCAGCATTCGCGCGCGCCTCGCGCTCTCGGTATCGGCGACAGCCTTCCTGATGACCGGCGCGCCCGCGCTGGCGCAGACAACCCCACCTCAGCCGGATTCTGCTCCCGTCGTCGTGGACGACATCATCGTCACCGCCCAGAAACGCGAACAATCCGTGCAGGACGTCCCCATCGCCGTCACCGCCCTGTCGGCCGAGGCCCTGCAGTCGCGTCAGATCGATGGGGGTTCGGAACTGCTGCGCGCCGTGCCGAACGTCACCTTCTCCAAGTCCAACTTCAGCATGTACAACTTCTCGATCCGCGGGATCGGGACCAAGGCCGTCTCGGCCTCCAGCGATCCGGCGGTGGCCGTCAGCTTCAACAACACGCCCCTTATCCGCAACCGCCTGTTCGAGCAGGAATATCTGGACGTCGCCCGGGTCGAGGTGCTGCGCGGGCCGCAGGGCACCCTGTACGGCCGCAACGCCACCGGCGGCGTCGTCAACATGTTCCCCGAACTGCCCAAGTTCCGATCCGAAGGCTTCGCCGCGGGCGAACTGGGCAACTATGACAGCCGGCGCGGCCAGGCCATGCTCAACGTCCCCTTCGGCGACACATTCGCCGTGCGCGGCGCCTTCGGCTTCACCCAGCGCGACGGCTTCGACTACAACAGCTTCAACGACACCCATGTGAACGACCGCGACCTGTTCACCACTCGTCTGTCGGCCCGCTGGGAACCGACAGCGCGGTTCCGCGCCAATGCGATCTGGGAGCATTTCGAGGAAGACGACAATCGCTCGCGCACCGGCAAACAGCTGTGCACCACCGATCCGGGTCCGACCCAGGTCGGTTCGGCGTCCATCACCACGGCCTACACCCAGGACCAGCTGAGCCAGGGCTGCCTGCCCGGTTCGCTCTATGCCGACGCCGCCTATGGCGCGCCAAACGGCGGGTCCTTCGGGCCGGTTCGCCTGCTCGGCACGGCGCCGAACCTCGGCTTTGGTCCCAATTTTGAATCGATCAACCTGATCCCCCTCGGTTTCGACCCCTATGAAGGCGTGGTCCAGTCCCGCGATCTGAGAGAGATCGCCACCAGCTATGATCCGGTGTTCCGCGCCGAAAACGATGTGGTGCAGGTCAATCTGGAATTCGATCTCAGCGACACCCTGACACTCTATTCCCAGACCGCCTACGCCAAGGACGACTATTATGCGTCCCAGGACTATGCCCGCTACGTCTCCAACCCCGCCTTTGTGGACAGCAACAGTGTCTTAGACATCTTCGGCGATCCCGCGCCGTCGACCGCGACGCCGGGCGGGGTCTACACCGACCCTCAACTGGGTCCGTCAGACCGCATCCTGGCGGTGGACATCAGCCAATCGGACAATCGGCAATGGTATCAGGAGTTCCGGCTTCAGTCGAAGGGCGAAGGTCGATTCAACTTCAGCCTCGGCGCCAACTATCTCGATTTCAAATCTCAGGACGATTATTACGTCTTAAACAACACTTTCTCGCTGATCGCCGAATATTTCTACAACTTCGATTACCTACCGAACGGCGGAATCGGGACGCGGCCGTGCGACGACACCCAGCCGTTCGAATGCGTCTATGTCGATCCCAATCCGCTCAGCGAGATTAATGGAGAGGGGCACAACTACTTCCGCAGCAAGAACGTCATTCACACCCGGTCCTGGGCCGTCTTCGGTGAAGGATATTGGGATCTGACGCCTGAGCTGAGGCTGACCACCGGCCTGCGCTATACCGAGGATCGCAAGGACACGACCCCCTATCCCAGCCAACTGCTGCTGGGCGCCAATCTGAATGGCGATCCGGGCCTGGCCACGGGCGGCTATGTGCGCAGCGGCTATTACGCCCTGCCCGACGTCGAACAGAAATGGGAGGCGGTCACCGGTCGGATCGTGCTGGACTGGACGCCGGACCTGTCCTTTACCAACGACACCCTGGTCTATGCGTCGCTGTCGCGCGGCTACAAGGGCGGGGGCACCAATCCGCCCCGCCTGGACCTGAACCCGACCGTGGTCCAGTACCAGCCGCTGGCCGGCACCTTTGAGCCAGAATACGTCAACGCGTTCGAGATCGGGACCAAGAACTCGCTTCTGGACGGCATGCTCCGACTGAACGCCACCGCCTTCTACTACGACTACAAGGACTACCAGGTCTCCCAGATCGTCGATCGCATCTCGCTGAACGAAAACTTCGACGCCAAGATCTGGGGGCTTGAACTCGAGACCGTCTACAAGCCCACGCCCAACTTCCAGATCGACGCCAATTTCGGGTATCTGAAAACCCGCGTTGCAGATGGCGAGGGTTCGATCGACGTGATGAATCGGACGCAGGGCAACGAAGACTGGATCACCCTGCGGCCGTGGATCCAGGTGCCGTCGAACTGTATCGCGCCCAGAGACCTGGCCGAGCAGATCCTCAACAGCCCGTTCGGAACTGAACTCGCGATCTTCTCTCTCAGCGCCCTATGCGCCGGGTCGTCGCGGTTCGGGACCTTCAATCCCGATCTGGCCTCCAGCCTGCCCTTCTGGCAGTTCTACGGCTTCACCTACGATCCGCTCACCGAGGCGCCGAACGGCGGGCGGGGCTTCGAGGCCGACCTGAGCGGCAACGAACTGCCCAACTCGCCCAACTGGACCGCCAACATCGGGGCCCAGTACAGTTGGTTCCTGGGCGATTGGGACCTGACCCTGCGCGGCGACTACTATCGCCAGGGCGAGAGCTTCTTCCGCGTCTACAACACGGAATATGACCGGCTGGAGGGCTGGGACAATCTGAACCTCTCAGTGTCCCTGACCAACGAGGCGCGGGGCCTGAAGCTTCAGGCCTATGTCAAGAACGTCTTCGACGATGCGCCCATCGTCGACGCCTTCACCAACTCGGACGACACCGGGCTGACGACCAACGTCTTCACCTTGGACCCGCGGCTGTTCGCCGTGCGGCTGACCAAGTCGTTCTGAGATCGCCGACAGGCCGGTCGACGACCGGCCGCCCTGCAAGGCCGTCCCCCCGGCGTCGAAAGACGCCGAGCGGACGGCCTCATGTGGCATTATGCTATTGAAAAGTATACGTATTTTTCCTTGACTCCAGGTTGCTAACGGCGCTGTAAGTAGGTTGCCCCTAGCGGGTGAACACACGCTCAACGGGTCCATCCAAGGACCCACTCAAAGGGAGGACTATCATGATCAAGACGCTTTCCATCGCCGCCGCGGCGCTCGCTTCCGTCGCTCTGGCTTCCCCCAGCTTCGCCCAATCCTTCTCGCCCAGCTCGGGCAGCGTATCGGGATCAGGTTCGGTCGTCCTGTCTCAGACGACCGTCGTGACCTGCAATGTCTCCATCACCGCAAGCCCGCTGAGCGCGACCAGCGCGCCCATTCCGACCCGCAGCATCACGCCCGGCAGCGCCCTCTGCTTCGCCGTCGGACCCTACGGATCCTGGAGCGCCGCCGTGGTGCCGGGATCGACCACGTCGATCTCCCTGACCATCGGCGCCAACACCGTGGCCAACGACCCCTGCTACGGCACTGTCGTCGCCGCCTGGAACAATGCGACCAGCACGGCCACCTTCAGCAACAATGTGCTGCCGCCCGTAAACGCCGGCGGTCGCAGCTGCACGATCCGCAGCGGCTCGATCCGCATTCCAGGCCTGCAGATCCTTTAAGCCCGGCGCTCCCCTGGATCCCAAACCTGAAAAACCTCGCCGGGCGTCTCTGACGCCCGGCCCTTTTCGCTTTCCCCCTCGGCGAGGCGAGCTGGATCGTCATGCCGTGATCGAGGTCGCGTATTTCATGGGACTTACGATCCAGGACGGGGGTTGATCGTCCATGCTGGCCCTTCTGGCTCTCATCCCCGTCCAGGAAGCGCCGCCCGCTTCGCCTTCGCCCGCCCAGCTAGAAGAGGTCGAAGTGGTCGGGCGACGCGGTGCGGCCAGGGTCGCGCCAGAGCAGGAGCTTGGGCCCGAAGAAATCGACAACCTCGGCGCCTACGACATAGGCGAGGTGATCGCTCGCCTCAGCGAACGTCTGGGCTTCCAGCAACCGCCCGTTGTGATCGTGAACGGCCGCCCGGTCGTGGACGCCCGAAACTTCACGGGCTTCCCACCCGACGCCCTGGTCCGCGTCGAAGCCCTGCCGCCGCAGGCGGGCGCCCTCTACGGCGGCGATCCTGGGCGGCGGGTCGTCAACATCGTTCTTGAGCCCGAGTTCAGAAGCCGTGACGCTCTGGCGAAGGCGTCCCGGCCGACAGCCGGCGGAACGACGACCCTCTCGCTCGACGCACGCCAATCAGAAATCCAGGGATCCTCGACCTTCCAGATGGGCCTTCAGGGCGCGAGGACCACGCCGCTCTGGGCGGACGAGCGGCCAGGCTATGGTCGAGACCATCCGGGCGGCGGCGGAAACACGCTCCGCCCGCAGGCGCAGACGGGCTCGGTGAATCTATCGGCGACCGGAACCCTGTCAGACTGGTCGATCTCGTTCAGCGCAAATCTGCAGACCCGGCAGGACCGCTTCGTCTCAAGTTCGGTCGCAGCTGCGGACAGGGCGGAGACCCGACAGGAAACAGACGCCCTGACCATGGCCGGGGGCCTGGCGGGGCGCGCCCTGGGATGGTCGGTGAGATGGGGGCTCGATGGTCTGGTCTCGGAAGGCCGGCAAAGGGGCGCGACGGATGTGACGGCCCGCACGGTGTCGGCCGTCGCGAAACTCTCGGCCGACCGGACCCTGATCGACCTGCCGGCGGGGCCCGCCCAGATGACGGTCGATACGCAGTATCTTCGCTCCAGATCCGACATCAGGGCCGCCGGCGTAACCGCAACCCCCTCGTCCCGCGCGCTCGAGCTCCGATCCGGCCTGACGCTGCCGGTCACGTCCTCGCAGTCAGACCGGGGCGGACCCCGGCGGTTGCTCGGCGACCTGGCGCTCAATCTGGGCGGCCGCCTCAGACTGCTCGACGAGGCCGACGCCCAGGGGACGGGGCTGAACGCCGGCGTCGCCTGGTCGCCGTCCGGGAGAGTCCGTCTGGGCGCGCAATTCGCTCAGGCGACCGATGCGCCCACCCGTGAACAGCGGTTCGACCCGATCCGCTATGGGCCGCCGCGCACCTTCTATGACTTCCGCCGCGGCGAGGCCGTCGAGATCCAGCCGATTCTCGGCGGCGCCCCGGATCTTCAGGCCCAGGAGACGCAAACCCTGTCCCTCTCGGGATCGACGGGCCCCTTCGGCGCGTGGGGTCTTCAGGCCAGTGTCGATCTTCAGAACACGCGGGCGACGAATGCGATCGGAGCCCTTCCCGCCCTGACGCCGGCGACCGAGACGGCCTTTCCGGACCGTATCCTGCGCGACGCCTCAGGTCGCCTGACGGGCATCGACCAGCGGCCGATCAATCTCAAGGCGATCTCGTCCCAAACCCTCTCGTCGGGCCTGACCGCCAATATTCCGCTCGGGAGCGGGGCGCCGGAGGCGTCCAGGCGGGGCTCCGTCCAGGTCGCCTTCAACCACACCTGGCGGCTGGAGGATCGCATCACGATAAACGAAGCCCTACCCCGCCTTGATCAACTCGCCGGAGACGGCGGCGGCCTGTCGCGTCATCAGTTGGCGTTGCGGCTCGACGGACGATACGCGCGATGGGGTTTGAACCTTGCGGCGACCTGGCGAAGCGGCGCGCGCCTTCGTCGCGATCTGGGGCAGGACGGCCCTGACGATCTGCTTCTGTCGCCCCTGACCCTGATCGGCTTCACCCTCAGCACCGTCCTGTCGTCGCCCAGGAGCGAGGCCTCTGACACGGGGCCGCGCCGTCGCACCCAGGGCTTGCGGCTTGAACTGGGGGTGGAGAACCTCTTCGACGCGCGGCCGACCGCGACCCTGGGAGATGGTCGCCCGGCGCCGGCCTATGGTCGCGACGATCAGGACCCCCTGGGCCGCGTCATTCGCCTCAGCCTCAGCCGACGCTTCTGAGCCTCGAGCCCTGCCCCGTCACACGTGGTGGCGATCGCAGCGCCGAACCGATCGGGATCGATGTTCAGCAGGCCCCACCAAATACATACTTGCTCGAAATATGAATATATCTATATATGAACACCCAACGGAGACGTCCCCATGTCCTCGCCCCCCCAAGATCCCATCCGTGAACAGGCCGCTGAAGTCGTGCGCGCCGCCCTGGCGGACGCCACGCAACGTCCTGTTGTGAAGTCCTTTTTTGACGAAGCGACCTTTACGGTCAGCCATGTGGTGCGCGACCCCGGCTCCAAGGTCTGCGCCATCATCGACAGCGTGCTCGACTACGATCCGGCTTCCGGCCGAACCTCGAACGCCTCCGCCGACGCCCTGATTGACTATGTGAAGTCCGAAGATCTCCAGGTGCAGTGGCTGCTGGAGACCCACGCCCACGCCGACCACCTGTCGGCCGCGCCCTATCTGCAGGAAAAGCTGGGTGGCAGGCTCGCCATCGGCCACGAGATTCTCACTGTCCAGGCCGTATTCGGCAAGATCTTCAACGAGGGGACCGAATTCCGCCGCGACGGCAGCCAATTCGACCAGTTGTTCAATGACGGCGACCGGTTCCGCATCGGCGGGCTGGAGGCCATGGCGCTGCACGTGCCCGGCCACACCCCCGCCTGCCTGGCCTATGTGGTCGGCGACGCGGTCTTCCCCGGCGACACCATGTTCATGCCGGATTACGGCACCGCGCGGTGCGACTTCCCCGGCGGCGACGCCCGGACCCTGTATCGCTCGATCCATCGCCTGACCGCCCTGCCGGATGAGGCGCGGGTCTATCTGTGCCACGATTACAAGGCGCCGCCTGGCCGCGATGAATTCGCCTGGGAGACCACCATCGGCGCCCAGCGCACCGGCAATATCCACATCCGCGACGGCGTCTCCGAGGACGCGTTCGTGGCCACGCGCACCCAACGCGACGCCACCCTGCCCATGCCCCGACTGATCCTGCCGTCGGTTCAGGTCAACATGAACGGCGGACGCCCGCCGGAGCCCGAGGCCAACGGGGTTCGCTACCTCAAGGTCCCGCTGAACGCGCTGTGAGCCGACAGCGCTTCAGCCGGCCTGAGCCGCAAGACCTGAACCCGATCCGCAAGCAGGAAGACCGAGCGATGGATATCCGCCCGCTGGACGACGCCCTTTCGGCCTCCCCCCAGATCGCCTTGCAGGACCTGGCCGCCGTCGCGGCCCAGGGCTTTCGATCCGTGATCTCGAACCGGCCCGACAGCGAAGACCCCGATCAGCCCAGCGCAGCCGAATTCCGCCAGGCCGCCGAGGCCGTCGGCCTGGCGTTCGCCCATGTGCCCGTGGTTGGAGGCGCCATATCCGACGCCGATGTGGCGGCCTTCCGCCGGACCCTCGACGCCCTGCCCCGGCCTGTGTTCGGCTTTTGCCGCACCGGTACGCGCACCACCACCCTGTGGGCGCTCGCCCGCGCGGCCGACGAAGCCGACCGCCTGATCCAACGCGCCCAGGCGGCCGGTTACGACCTGTCGGCGCTTCGTCCACGCCTGGAAGGCGCGCGCTGAACCCATGGATCTTTCCCCTCTTCAATACGGCCTCGGCGCCGGCGCGGGCTCGCTGGTCGGTTTCAGCCTGGGTCTGGTCGGCGGGGGCGGGTCCATCCTGGCCGTGCCGCTGATCGTCTATCTGGTCGGGGTCAAGGATCCCCACCTCGCCATCGGCACCAGCGCCTTCGCCGTGGCCGCCAACGCCTTCGCCAACCTGCTGAACCACGCCCGACACGGCACTGTGAAATGGAAGATCGCCGGCCTGTTCGCCCTGGCTGGCGTCCTCGGCGCCGTCCTGGGCTCGACCCTGGGCAAGGCGGTGGACGGCCAGAAGCTGCTGGCCCTTTTCGCCGTCCTGATGCTGATAGTCGGGGCGCTGATGCTGAGGGGCCGCTCGGCCGCCGGCGACCCCGATGTGGTTCTGACGCCGGGCAATGCGCCGAAGCTGATCGGAACCGGCGTCCTGACCGGGGTGATGTCCGGCTTCTTCGGCATCGGCGGCGGGTTTCTGATCGTGCCCAGCCTGATGGTCTCGACCCGTATGCCCATCTATTACGCCGTCGGCTCCTCGCTGGTCGGCGTGACGGCCTTTGGCCTGACCACGGCCTTCAACTATGCGCTGGACGGCTGGGTGGACTGGCCCCTGGCGGCGATCTTCATCGGCGGCGGCGTCCTGGGCGGCCTGTTGGGCGCGCGCCTGGCCAAGAGTCTGTCAGGACAAAAGGGCGTCCTGAACACCGTGTTCGCAATCCTGATCTTCGTCGTCGCCGTATACATGCTGTACCGGAGCATCGACGCGCTCGGCCTGGTTTCATAGGATAGGATCATGGAGTTCGACGCTCTCATTCTGGCCCGAATGCAGTTCGCATTCACGGTCGCCTTCCACATCGTCTTCCCGGCCTTCTCGATCGGCCTCGCCAGTTATCTGGCCGTGCTGGAAGGGCTCTGGTTGAAGACCGGCCGTGACCTTTATCTGAACCTGTTCAACTACTGGCTGAAGATCTTCGCCGTCGCCTTCGGCATGGGCGTCGTCTCGGGCCTGGTGATGTCCTATCAGTTCGGCACCAATTGGTCGGTCTTCTCCGACAAGGCCGGTCCGGTCATCGGCCCGCTGATGGCTTATGAAGTCCTCAGCGCCTTCTTCCTTGAAGCCGGCTTCCTGGGCGTCATGTTGTTCGGCCTGAAGCGGGTGGGCAAGAAGCTGCACTTCCTGGCGACCCTGATGGTGGCCATCGGCACCTTCGCCTCCGCCTTCTGGATCCTGTCGGTCAACAGCTGGATGCAGACGCCCCAGGGCTACGCCATCAACTCGGTCGGTCAGTTCGTGCCGGTTGACTGGTTCAAGATCGTCTTCAACCCCTCCTTCCCATTCCGCCTGGCCCATATGCTGCTGGCGGCCTATCTGACCACCGGCCTGGTGGTCGGCGCGGTCGGCGCCTGGCACCTGCTGAAAGAGCGGACCAACAAGGGCGCGCGCAAGATGTTCGCCATGGCTACGGGCATGATCCTGGTCGCCGCCCCGGTCCAGATCTTCATCGGCGACATGCACGGGCTGAACACGCTGGAGCACCAGCCCGCCAAGGTCATGGCGATGGAAGGCCATTTCGAAAGCCACCCGGACGGCGCCCCCCTGATCCTGTTCGGTCTGCCTGACCGCGAGGCCGCCACCGTCCACGGCGCAGTCGAGATTCCCAAGCTGTCGTCCCTGATCCTGAAGCACGACCCGAACGCGCCCCTGGCCGGCCTGGACACCATCGATCGCGCCGACTGGCCGCCGGTGGAGATCGTCTTCTGGTCCTTCCGCGTCATGGTGGGCCTGGGCATGGCCATGCTGCTGCTGGGCCTGTGGGGCCTTTACGCCCGCCTGCGCAGACGTCTCTACGACGCGCCCTGGCTCCACCGGTTCGCCCTGGTCATGGGGCCGATGGGATTCGTCGCCGTGCTGGCGGGCTGGATCACCACCGAGGTCGGCCGCCAGCCCTGGACGGTCTACGGCCTGTTGCGCACGGCCGACAGCGCCGCGCCGCTGGACGCCCCTGCGGTCGCCAGTTCCCTGGCCGCCTTCGCCGTCGTCTATTTCACGGTGTTCGGCGCCGGGGTCTTCTACATCCTGCGCCTGATGAGCCATGCGCCGCACCGGGGCGAGCCGGGCGTGGCGGAAACGCCGATCCGCACGGCGGGCATCACCCCCGCCCCCGCCATCGACCCCGACCGTCCCATCCCCACGGGCGAGGAGACCGATCATGAACATTGATCTGACCCTGGTCTGGGCCGCTCTGCTGGCCTTCGCCGTCTTCGCCTATATCGTCATGGACGGGTTCGACCTGGGGGTCGGCATCCTGTTCCCGACGCTGAAGCCGGGCGATCAACGCGACAAGGCGATGAACTCGATCGCCCCGGTGTGGGACGGCAACGAGACCTGGCTGATCCTGGGCGGAGGGGGCCTGTTCGCCGCCTTTCCGCTGGCCTACGCCGTGCTGATGCCGGCGGTCTATACGCCGATCATCGCCATGCTGCTGGGCCTGGTCTTCCGGGGCGTCGCCTTCGAATACCGCTGGCGCACGGTGCGCGCCAAGCCGGTCTGGGACGTGGCCTTCTTCGGCGGCTCGCTGCTGGCCGCCTTCTCCCAGGGCGTGACCCTGGGGGCCATTCTGCAGGGAGTCGAGGTTTCCGGCCGGGCCTATGGCGGCGGGTGGTGGGACTGGCTCAGTCCCTTCAGCCTGCTGACCGGCGCCGCCGTCGTCGTCGGCTACGCCCTGCTGGGCGCCACCTGGCTGAACATGAAGACGGAAGGCGCGCTCCAGTCCCACGCCCGTTCCCAGGCCTGGAAGCTGGGTCCGGCGACCCTGCTGATGATCGGCGCGGTCAGCCTGGCGACGCCCTTCCTCGACGGCGAATACGCGCGTCGCTGGTTCGACTGGCCCGGCGTCCTGCTGACGGCCCAAGTGCCGTTGCTGGTCGTGATTCTGGCGGCCGCATTCTTCTGGACCATGCGCCAGAAGCGCGAGGTCTGGCCCTTCCTGCTGTCCCTGGGCCTGTTCGCCGTCACCTTTGCGGGCCTGGGCGTCAGCATCTTCCCCTATGCGGTGCCCGACGAGATCACCCTGTGGCAGGCCGCCGCCCCGGCCTCCAGCCAGATGTTCATGCTGGTCGGCGCCCTGATCCTGATTCCGATCATCCTGGCCTACACCGCCTATGCCTACTGGGTGTTCCGCGGCAAGGTCGGCGACGACGGTTACCACTGATGCGCCGTGGTCCGACAAGCGGGCTCCGGCAGGCCCTGTGGTTCGTCGCCCTCTGGGTGCTGGGCGTGGGCGTCCTGGGCGTGATCGCCTATCTGCTGCGCGGCGTCCTGAAGCTGGCCGGCGGATGAGCCCGCAGGCGCCGAACCGCTGGCCATGGCCGCCGCTCATTATGATCGGGGCCGTCTTTGTCGCGTTCCTCGCGGCGCGCCTATGGACGCCGCCGCCCCTGTTTCCCGGCGCCTTTGCAGCCGGCGGCCTCCTGGTCGCCCTCGCCCTTGGCTTGGACCTCTGGGCCATGCTGGAGATGCGGCGTCGGCGCGCCAACATCCTGCCGCACCGGGCGGCGACCGCCCTGGTCACGACCGGTCCATTCGCCTGGAGCCGCAACCCGATCTATCTCGCCAACGGGCTGCTGCTGCTCGGCCTCGGCGGCCTGTTCGACAACGCCTGGTTCTTCGTGGCCGCGCCCGTCGCCGCCTTCGCGACCGACCGCCTCGCCATCCGGCGCGAGGAACGGCACCTGGCGGCCCTCTTCGGCGCGGACTGGGTCCATTACTCCGGGCGGACGCGCCGCTGGGTCGGTCGACACAAGTAACGCCACATGGCCCGGCTCTGCCCACCGATAGATGCAAAGCCTAGATGGAGCCCTACTGTGATGGGGCTACGGGCCGTTCGCCTTTATCTGGGGCGCTAGAGTCGCCCCGCCCTTGGGATCCAGCCCCTCCGGAGCGACAGGTTCCCAGGGCCGGCCGCGCATCACTCCCACTCGATTGTTCAACAAACCAGACGCGCTCCACTCGCCACAGCACCCGCCGCCGGCCGCATATGCGGGCGCTTTGCGCAGCGGCGCACAGCAGAACAGCCGAAGGTCTTTTATATCTCGCTGAGCTTTTACGCAGCGTCTACGGTGATAAATCGAGGCGTCGGAATCCACCCAGAAAAAAGCCGCTGAGTGTTGTGCTCAATGGCTGTTTTGTTTGGGTGCGGAAGCTCGATCTAATCAATACTTCGCACCCTTGCCTACGTTTCGTGTGTGTGTGTCGCCACAAAACTGATCAGCACCAGCCAACCGAACTGGACACCTGCGGCCACTCTGGACCTCCCATGCCGTATGAGTCGTTCAAGCCAAGGCCACGCAGCCATCAAACAAGCGCAGCGGCCTCGGCTTGAACGCCGCACATTGCCCCCCCTCGTTCAGGAGGTCGCTCACCCAGATCGCTCTGATCGACCCGACGTTTGCCGGCTGCGCTGAGGAGGTCAGAACCGTCGTGACAACTGGACCCTGATCGCCCGGCCGAGCGGATCGCGATCATCACGGCCGTAGCCGGGGGCAGCCTGTCCATCCGCAAGTCGTGCGCTTGGCCGAGCGTCAAAGAGGTTCTCAATCTCGAGGACGATCTGGCCGCCGCCCGCCCGCCGTGAATCCGGGGCGCCGCCCCCGGCGCGACGGCCCGCGAGCGTAAAGGCGCCGCGCAGGTTCACGGTCGCCAGATCATCGACCAGCACGTCGCCCGGATCAGGGCTTTCCGCGAGACGGAGCCGATAGGCCGATCGCCATCTTGTCGAGAGGCTTCCGCTCCACCGCCCGCGGCTCGTATCCAGGAAGAGCGTCGTCTCATGCCTGGGCTGACCGCCTCCGACGCCGGCCAGAGTATCAATCAGCGGCGCACCATCGCCGAGGTCGGTTTGGTCTCTCAGACGGTAGGCGGTGTTCAGGTTCAGGCTGATCAGTTGTGTTTCGCCGTCCGCGCTTGTCGATAGCGGCAGTCCGGCGCCGATATTGAGATGGATCGTCTCGTTCAGACTGGAGGCCAGGTTTAAGGGGCGTTGGTCGATCGAAACCAGGCGGCCATCGGCGTTGCGGAGAAAGCGGTCGGGATAGAGGGCCTCCAACGAAGCGGTCGGCGTGGCCAGAACCCCGATCCCGTCCTCGCTGGTCGCATGGCTGTAGGTCAGCCCGAGTTGCAGCGATCGCGTTGTATAGGGACCGGCGCTCAGGCCTGCGGTCATCACCGTGGAGCCCGAATTCCAAAGCGCGGGATTGCCGCCGCGTATCGGGATGATCTGGACGGCCTCACCCCTGGTCAGATCGAAGACGGTCGTCGGTTCGCCATAGACGACCGGTGCATAGAGTTGCTGAACCTTCGGCGGCTGCTGATCGGTCGCCACCGTCGCCTGCAAACGAAGATGGTCGAGCGGCGTCCAGGCGAGTTCGGCGTTCAAGCCATGACCGTTACCGGCGTCTCCAGCGACCACGGCTCCGCCGAGGGTCAGCACTGCGTCGCCCATGCCAGTCTGACGTGCGCCCTCTTCGTCGTGGCGCCGGGCCAGCGGAACGGTCATTCCGCCGGCCAGCCGAACCGACTGGGTCGATAGATGAGCCCGGCTTGATGAGCCCGACACTCTCCCTTCACTTGTGCTTTCGGCCTTCGCGACCGTCGCGGACAGGTTGGTCAGCAGGTCGCCGGCTGGCCTGTTCAGCAGGGCGCGGCTTGCCGACCATGTTCCCTTGATGGACCGGAGGGTCTGCCGGTCGCTGGACAGCCCGACCTGTCTGGACGCGCTGAGATCGAGATCGAAGGCGAGTTGCGTGGTCCATCCCGCGAGGTCGCCGGACAGGCCGAGCGCGGCGCCCAGGGCTTCTGTGCGCGATCCATATTCTGCGGCGACGTCGTTCAGGAGGGTGGTGGACGAGGTCTGCGCCTGCCGCAAATTCGCGCGGAAACTGGATGACCAGTCGCCGATCGGACGCGTACCGCCGACATTCACGGCGACGAGCCGCGTACCGGGCAGCAGGGTGGCGAGATCATCGCCCGGCGCCCGCAAGGCGTAGCCTTCACGCTCCCGGACCCTGAGCGCCGATGACGAATTCAGATCGATACCGCTCGAAAGCGCGGACTGATCGGCGAGGGCCGCGTATTGCAGACCCGCGTGAAGGCGGAGTGCGCCTGGGTCGGTCGGCGCGCCGGCTCCGACCTGGCCGGTCGTGGTCTTGAACTGACGTTCCAGCACGAGGTTCAAGACCCGTCGCCCAGGCGCCTCGCCATAGAGGGCCGCCGCTTCCGCCGGCAGGACCTCGAGCCGGATCATTGCATCAGGCGGGAAACGGGTGAAGATCGACGGGTCGGCGACCTTGCGGCCGTTGATGATCAGGACGGGCGGTTCGCGGTCGCCCAGTCTTTCGGCGATCCGTCCTATGACGTCCGAGATATCGTAGGCGGCAAGGGCGTCGATCGCACCGGCGTCGTATTCACGTTCCGCCGCGACGAGCGCCGCGCCACGGCGAGCCGATACCTCGACATCGTCCAGAACGACAGCAGGGCGTGGGTCAGCTTGATAGTCCGACGGTGTCGCCGCAACCGTCGCCGTCTGCGAGATCAAAGAGACGACCGCCATGAAGGCCGTGATGGACTGAACCATAGACTTGACCGCAACCCAGATGGGCTAAGCGCCAGATAGGACGCTGGTGAACAGCATTGTCAGGACGGAGGCCGTCCTGACAATGCGCCCGCAGTAAGTTCAGAAGCCCGAGACTCGGTAAGTCACACTAAAATCGCCCGTGGTCGTGTTTCTGCTTGTGATCTGCGAAGTACAGGTCGCCACGGAACCGCCGCTGGCACCACGGGACAGGGCGTTGCTGGAGAACGTGTAGCGCCCCGTCGATGAGTTGTAGACAGCTTGGGCGGTGAAAAAGCAGCCGCGCGTACTGGACCCCTGATAAGTCGCGTTTGCTGTCACATTAGGGTTTGTGCCGGTCGTATAGGCTCCCGTTCCGGTGCCGCCAGCCAGGATTTGGCCGGTCGGATAAACGTCATTGTAGTTCGAGGTCGTAACAGTCTGCGTCTCGCTCGACATATTTTGGAAAGTGGCGGTCATGGTGGCGGCGGAAGCCGATCCGGCCCCTACAGCCAGAGCGAAAAATGATGCGGCTGCAGTGCGCATGGCGTACTTTTTCATAGTTAGTTTCCCGGCGGCCGGTGATTGAATGGTGAGGCTGTTGGCCGCTAGACCACAACTTGAACCATATGCTGCGCACGAGTCTCGTCTCAAATTTCGCGTGAGAGTTGAAAAAACGCCAGTTGTGTCACGACATTTTAACGGTTGTGGCCTAAGTGTTGGTTTTACGGCGATTGCTACGCACTTAGTCAGCCAATGGAGCGCTAAGGTTCAATTATGTCCACGATCACAAGCATGACAGCTGCCGCATCGGTTGCCCCCCCGCGCGGTTCCGTCGATGCGACTTTCAAATCCCTTGTCGATCTACTCAACGACGACAGCGGCGCCGTCAGCGGGGCCGCCAAGGCGACGGCGCTGACCGAGATTCGCAAAACGTGGTTGAGCCTCGGCAGCGCAAGCCAAGCCACGAGGGAATATGTAGATCGTGGTCTCTCCTCGTCATCATTCGTGGTGAAGAGCAACGCCCTCTACAACAGCATCAATCAGAACTTGAGCCCGCAGTCAGGCGATGGCGTTCGTAAGTCGTCGGAAAATTTTCAGGCCCGCATGAACGCCTTCGATCAGCTTTCCGACGAGGAGAAGATCATGTTTGCGTCGGCGGGCAGTTCGACGCCTGAAGACTGGCGAGCAACCACAGAAGCTCAGATCAAGATGCACAAGCAAATCGAGGCAGCTCGCGAGAGCGGCGAATTGGGGCTGGATGGCAAGCCGACTGGGAAGGCCAGCGCTGCTCTGAGCCTGCTGATTGAGGCGAGTGACAACTTCGACAAGCTGGACAAGACCGACAAGGCCGCGCTGAACGCCTGGACCCGTTCGGTCAACGAGATGTCTGATCGTCCTTCAGCGGTCCGTATCGATCTATCGGATGACGCCAAAGCGTATCTCAATCGCAAATAGTCAGCGGCGGTTTCGAAACGCGCACTTCGGCCCTGGCGCCGTTCCGCAGATTTATCCGTTGAAGCGCTCCGGTTGATGACGACGGGTCAGAGGACGGCTTCCAGCCCGGCAACTCATCGGTCGCGGGGATACCCAGAACTCCCGTCCATACCGATGCAGCAGCGCCAAACTTCACGCCGTTGTCAGCGGTCGCCGGAGTGAGATAGGCCGCCAGAAAGCTGGGCACGGACAAGCTGGTCAGGACGTCTGTATCCACACTCCGGCGGTGGTCGACGCCATTGCCGCGATCGAGCCTCGCCATCCAACCAGTCGGGCAATATGGCACTCTCAGTGCCATATTGCCGTCGTTTTCGGCTGGCAAATCTGTGACAGCCGCCGAGCGGGCGTCCGCCCAGTCCATTGTCAGACGACGGTCTCGGCCCGTCGAGCGAGGTTCTCATGCGTATGGTCGGCCTTTTGCCCCGCCGCCCTGGTGTCATCGCGGTGCTGATGGTGTCGACCGTTGCCACCCCAATGACCGGATGGGCTCAAACGGTCCCGCCAACGGCGCCGGCGGATGGTGGCTGGACGACCGAGGTCACAGCTTACGGGTGGCTGAGCGCCGTCAAGGGCGAGATCGGCTTGAGGGACTTGCCGCAGGTCGATATTGACAATTCGGCGCTGGACGCGCTGGAAGATGTCGAGGCGGCCTTCATGGCCACGATCGCGGCTCAACGCGGCGACTGGCTCTTCATCGGTGATGCGAGCTGGAGCCGCACTTCCGATGATTTCGCAGTCGGTCGGCAAGTTGGCGTGATCACCTTCACCCATGAACAGTTGATCGGATCGGCGGTGGTGGGCCGGCGGCTCCCCGTCGCTCCGCCGGAGATCCAGATGTTCGCCACCGTCGGCCTACGCTACCAGCGTTTTCAGGGGGAAGTCGGCGTCGATCCGGAAAGCGGCAGTATTCAGTTCAGGGCTGAAGGCACCCAGGACTGGATCGATCCCACCGTCGGCTTTGTCGTGCGACACGACTTCGACCGCCGCTGGTATTATTCCGTCATCGCCGATGTCGGCGGCTTCGGTGCTGCATCCGATCTGACCGCCCAGATCGTCACCCAAGTGGGCTATCGCTTCAACCGTTCCACCTCGCTAACCTTCGGCTATCGCAACGTTTTTACGAATTATGGCCATGACGACATTCTCTATCATGTCGCACAGGGCGGCCTGGTGACGGGCCTGTCGCGAAGGTTCTGAGGCGGGTCGCAACGCCATGAGGCGCCGTTTCCCTTTGATCGCGCCGATACCGTCCCATAGAGTGACAAAAGAACGAGAACCTCAAGGAAAAGCGATGTCCTGGAAAAAGGGTCTGCTGGCGGTCGCGGCCATTATGCTGGTGCTGGGGGTGGTCGTCGCCTTCAACTACAAGGCCATCATCCTCTATCTCGCGACCAACACCGGGCAAAAGATCGAGGTCGCCGCAAACCGGCCGGTGCCCTGGCAGGCCGGCCCTCAAACCTCAATCACCCCCCTGACCGACCGCCCGCCCAATATCGTCATGATCGTCATCGACGACATGGGGATTAATAACGTTTCGACGTTCGGCGCCGGTCTGGCGCCGACACCGAACATCGATGCCCTGGCCGCACGGGGCGCGGTCTTGACGCGCGGCTACGCTGGTTCGGCGGTTTGTTCGCCTTCGCGGGCCATGATTATGACGGGTCGCTATCCGACCCGTCACGGTTTTGACACCACGCCGACCCCCAATGGCATGACGCGGATTATGCAGCTGTTCTTCAACGACGGTTCGCGGCCATACCCGCTGCTGACGCGCGACGCGGACGACGCCGGCCCCGATGTCGACTTCGCCGAAAAAGGTCTGCCGGGGAGCGAGGTGACGATCGCCGAAGTCCTTAAGCCGCGCGGCTATCACACAGTGCACATCGGCAAATGGCACATCGGCGAAAAGGGAGCCTCTTCACCGAACGCTCAGGGCTTCGACGAAAGCCTGACGCTGGCCAGCGGCCTGTATCTGCCCGAGGACGACCCGCAAGTCGTCAACGCCAAGCTGGACTTTGATCCGATCGACCAATTCCTCTGGGCCCGCATGCAGTACGCGGCCAGCTTCAACGGCGGCGCACCGTTCGCACCTGACGGTTATCTGACCGACTATTATACGGACCAAGCCCGAGCCGTGATCCGGGCCAACAGAAATCGACCCTTCTTTCTCTATATGGCGCACTGGGGCATACATACGCCGATGCAGGCCTCCAAGGCCGACTACGACGCCCTCGGAGACATCGAGAACCCGCGCGAGCGGGTCCTCGGCGCAATGATCCGTTCGGTTGATCGCAGCGTCGGCCAGATCATGCAGGAACTGCGGGATCAGGGCTTGGCCGAGAACACCCTTGTGATCTTCACCAGCGACAACGGCGCGCCAGGCTATCTGGGCCTGCCCAATGTCAACAGGCCCTATCGCGGCTGGAAGCTGACCTTCTTCGAGGGCGGGCTGCGAGTGCCGATGTTCATATCCTGGCCCGGACGGATCGCGCCGGGCACGATCTTCGAAACCCCGGCCAGCCACATTGACCTCCTGCCGACCATCGCTGGCGCCGCCTCGGCGCCGCTGCCTACCAACAGGCCGATCGACGGAGTCGATCTGCTGCCTTGGCTAAAAGGTCTGACGCGCGAAGGTTTGCGGCGGCCCATCTTCTGGCAGAATGGCTACTATAAGGCTGTATTGCACGACGGTTGGAAGCTCCAGACATCCACTCGCCCGCAAAAAGACTGGCTTTACAACCTGAACTCTGACCCGACCGAGCAACGCAATCTGGCCGCCGCACGACCCGACAAGGTCGCTGAGTTGAAGGCGCTGATCGCGCGCCACGAGGTCGGGGCGCGGCCTTCACTCTATCCGTACACGCGCGAGATGCCGGTCATGATTGACAAAACCCTGGAACAGCCAGCGAACAAGACGGACGAATACATCTACTGGCCGGGCTAGTTATGGTCCGGACCACGAGGAGACTCGAGCGCCACGGTCCGGAAGCCGATATGCGACGCACCCAGAGTCCGGTCCTGGCTGTGGCGCGCTCCGGGGCGATAGCGCATGCAGTAGTTGCGCGCGCACAGATAGCTGCCGCCCTTGATCACCGAGACCGCCACGCCCGGCTGGATTGGATCCCGCCCTGCCCCGCTCCCCGGTCGACTGAGCCGCACGACCGAATACGGGTCGGCGGTCCACTCCCAGACATTTCCGATCATGTCGTGCAGCCCGAGCGCGTTGGGCGAAAAACAGCCGACCGGCGCCCGGCCCTCATAGCCGTCGTCGGCGGTGTTCAGGGCGGGAAAGACGCCCTGCCAGGTGTTGGCCTCGCTGGGTTGTTCCGAAGAGGCGACAGCGTCAGGGTCAGCACCGCGCGCCGCCCATTCCCATTCGATCTCGCTGGGCAGCCGGCGCCCGGCCCAGGCGGCATAGGCCTTTGCATCCTCCAGGGCGACATGGACTACCGGCTGGTGCATCCGGCCGCTCAGGTCGCTGCCGGGACCATCCGGATGTTTCCAGGATGCGCCAGGCACGAAGACCCACCAACTGGCGGCATCGGACGGATCGAACCGGTCTTCGCCGAAACGGAAGACAGCCGAGCCTGCCTGTAGCGCCTCTGGCGACGCTCCGGGAAAGGCGGCTGGGTCGAGAGGACGTTCCGCCACTGTGACATGACCGGTCGCGGTGACAAACCGGGCGAACTGGGCATTGGTCACCTCGTAGCGGTCGATCGAGAAGGCGCCGACGCGCTCAATACGGGGTGGCCCTTCCTCAGGATAAAGGGTGTCCCCCATGCGAAATTCGCCGCCAGGCACCGACACCTCGGGCGAAGGTTGATCCGAAGTCCAGGTAGCGACGCAATCTGCCGATTGTGTCGCCGTCTGGCTTGCTCCGGGCGTCTCAGGCGCACAGCCGACTGTTCCACCATGAAGAACGATCAGCATCGCCAGAGCGCCGACGCCCCCCTTCTTGAGCGCATAGAAATTGGGCGGCGCGGCGTCCGTCTCAATCCCAGTCTTCATTGGCTTTCGGCTCATCATAATGACACTCACCGTGTCAGTATGATGGGAGTTCGGTCGGGTCAACCAAGGGAGCCTGACGCAACTTGATCGTCCACGAACTGGACCTGCCTTCACCGGAAGGCTTGGGCGCCATCTGCGCGCCCAGGGGCTGTACCTATCGACTGGCCGAGATGGACACAGCCAGCTTTCGGACCTGGCGGCCGCCATACCGCCGCGATGCTCCTGCCGTGGCCGCCCAGGAGACTTGTTGGGGGGCTTAACACCTGATGCGCGGTGATTTCATCTAGCGTCATGGAGGATTTCTCTCGTAATAGACTCAGATGCTCCGCAACGCATAAATCGGAGCAGCCAAACTGTTAAGCTTTCGGCATCAATAGTGCCAAGAAGTCCGGAGTGCGGATTGCCTGAGTTCATCACGGAGCGGCCTTCCAGTCTCGACGGGCGACGCGAGCGCAGCACACGCTCGCGTCATGCCATTGCCCGGGCGATGCTGGATTTGATGCGCGAAACGCAGTCGATCCCGACTGTGGATGCCGTGGCGGACCGCGCGAATGTTTCAAGACGCTCGGTCTTTCGGCATTTTCCCGAGACCAATAGCCTGATCATCGCCGCCGTCGATATGCAGCGCACCGACGTCAGCGCGCGGTTCGCGCCCCGAGACTTGAGCACGCTTGGGCTGCCTGAGCGCGTCCGCGCCGTGTCTCAGCGGCTCGGTCGCATGAATGAATATATCACGCCGGCGCGGTCGCTCGTGGATCAGTTCAGGAAGGATCATCCCGTCATCGACGACATGCTCAAAGAAGACGAGCGAACCTATACGCACCATCTAGGCCTTATCTTCCGAGACGGCTTGGAACACCATTCCGCCGAAGACCGAGATTTGGTGCTTCAAGCCATGGTGTCTGCGGCTGGCTGGGCGACCTGGAGAGGTTTGCGGAAAGACCAGTTCTTGTCAGTCCTCGGAGCGCGCAAAGTGGTGGAGTATACCCTGTGCGCCTTGCTGACGGTGCGACCTAGCTGAGCCTCTCTATGGATCAGCAGTAAGGTCCCACTGATGACGGCTGCTCCTGTCGGCAGCATATTGTCAGTTTAGGTGGCGGTAGTCCGCAGCCGAGAGACCAGTACGCTTCCATGACTGTCATCCCGCCTTGAACAAGCGGCGATTATCAAGGGGCATGATCGGATCGTGTTCTCTGCCTGGGAACAGAGCGCGCAGCAGAAGGCTCCTGTGAGTTCCGGCGAAACATCAACTTCAGTCCGCCTTCATCGAACTGACGCGCCAAACTCCAGCCCGATTTGCGCGCGTCGAAAGATCGCCGGCTATATCGATCCGGTGAACGTCGCCCCCGATGCTGTATCGATCCCGGCGACTGCCACTAATCCGCATTCCTCGACGCTGCCTCACTTGTCAGTCCGTAGCGATCCCGAAACACGGGACGTAGATGCGTCTAACTCGAGAAGCCCGCCTGCAGACAACCCTGCAGATCAAGGGAGAAGAGACCGCGCCGCATGAATGAATGAGGGAGGCGCCCGTTCGACGGCGGCGGCCTGGCATTGGGCAAGAACGATTCTACGGACCATCTGCAGCTGAGCCGCTCTGCGCCCCGGCTGGTGAACCTCGGACACATAGCGCTGCCCGCCGCGCGCGAGCCGGAATCTCTCGCCCGGATCCAGGATCAGGCGCTCCATCGCCTCAACCATAATACTGGGAGTCACGGCTCGCAGATAGAGGGCATGAGAGCCGCTGGCTTCGCGTAGTCCGCCCCGACCTGAAGAGATCAGGGCGGCGCCCGCCGCATGGGCTTCCACTGCGGTAAGGCCGAAGGGCTCGTCCCAGATCGAGGGCGTCAGGGCGATGGCGGCGGACTTCATGACCTCTTGAACCTGGCTGATCGGGGCGGAGCGCAGGATTTTGATCCTCTCTCCGAAGCGCGCCAGCGGCGCCACATGCGGACCCGCCCAGCGGTGATGATGGTCCCAGTCGTTCAGCATCAACACCGCGCCCCAGGCCGGATGGCGGTCCAGAACCGTGGGGAGAGCGGCGCAGACGGCGGCGACGCCCTTTTCCGGCATGGCTCGTCCGGCAAAGGCGATAATCGGCTCCCGACGTTCGACGGGCGCCAGCCAGGGTCCCACATCGATGGGATTGGGCACTGAGAAGGCCCGGTCCGCCTGCCGGGGATAGGCGCGGACGAAGGCGTCCTTTTCCGCGTCGCTGACGAAGACGAAGCCGTCCATGCCCTCGTAGCGCCGATTGTATCGCCAGGTCTCCAGCATATGCCGGGGCGTCTTCAGGGCATTATGACGATAGAGGATATGGGCGGGGTCCGGCAGGATGGAGGAGACGAACACGGCCTGTTTGACCTGCTGGTGGTGTTCGATCACATCGGGTCGATAGGCTCGCAGGCCTTCGATCAAGGCCGTGCGGCGACGTGCGCCCTCGGAAGGCAGGACGACGATATTCGACAGCCCATGATCCTCGGCGCCTTCACAGCAGAATATCCGGACGTCGTGGCCCGGGCTGGCCTGGATCAGGGTTCGAACCACCGTTTCCATGGAGTTGGGCTGGGACGCGGAAAAGCGACATCCGGAAGGCATCAGGATTGCAGTGCGCACGGCGAACGATCCGACTTGATAACCAGGCGGCGTTTAGGCCGAAGGCGCCCGGCCCGCCACGGATTTGCGGAATTTGAAAGTAAGCGGCAGCGCCCCGCACGCCTGATGATCGACGACCGTTTCCGTCGCAACCTCGGACCTCATCGGTTGCCGGGGTCGTCGTGAGCGGGTGTATAGGGCGTCGATGAGCCTTCCGTCTTCGACACAGGCCGCCGGTCTAGAGGCGGTGTTTCACGCCCTGAGGCCAGAGCTCGAGCGGCGCGCCCGCGCCATGGGCGCGGCGGATGAGGCGGAGGACGTTCTCCAGGACGTCTGGATCCGAGTGCAGGGCTCGCGGGGCCCGATCGCCAATCCCCGCGCCTATCTGTTTCGCATGGTCTACACTGGCGTTCTGGACCGTCGTCGCGGGCGTCTTAGGACATCCGCCCGCGAGGCCGCATGGGTCAGGGACGCCGCGAGCGCAGTCGATCCCGCCACCAGCGCCGAGGCCGAACGCGCCCTGATCGCACGCGAAACCCTGGCGGCCGTTGAGGCTCGGCTTGAAGCCTTGGGCGACCCCGCCGCCATGATCTTCCGCCGTCATCGACTCGACGGCCACACCCAACGCCGCATCGCCGAGGACCTGCGTATGGGCTTGAGCACGGTCGAGAAGCACCTGCGACGCGCCTACGCCGCGCTTCTGGGCCTTGAGGGAGACCGGGCATGAGGCAAACCCTACACCGCGGCGTCCAGGGAATATGCAGATGACCGACACCTCGCACCCCGTCGAACGCGCCGCCCTGGACTGGCTGGTGCGGGTCAACGATCCCGCCTTCGACGCCTGGGACGACTGGCAGGCGTGGCTCGACCAGGATCCGCTGAATGCGACCGTCTACTGGCGGCTGGCGACGGCCGAGGCCGAGATCGTCGACGCCATGGCCGCCCCGTCCAGACGATCAGGTCTGCGCCCAGCGCGCGAGGCTCGGCGACGGAGCTCGCGGATGTGGCTCACGGCGGCGGCCGCTGTTCTCGTGGCCGCCCTGTTCGGGATCGGCTGGTACGGTTTGATGCGGCCACAGCCCTGGCTGGTCGAGACCGCGCCCGGCGAACAGAGGGCTCTGGAACTGGCCGACGGCACGATCGTCCATGTCGCCGGCGGCACGCGTCTGCGCCTGGACCGCCGCGATCCCCGAACCGCCACATTGGAATCAGGCCGCGCCCTGTTCGAGGTCGCCCACGACGACCGCCGCCCTTTCGTGGTCGAGGTCGGCGAGGTCGCCGTCACGGATCTCGGGACCGTCTTCGACGTCACCCGCCTGCCCGACGGGGCGCGCGTGACCGTGTCCGAAGGCGTGGTGCGGGTTGATCTGAAGGGGCGCGCCGCAACTCTGAACGCCGGTGACGGCGTCATCGCCAGGGAGCGAGGCTTCGAACGCCGCACCGTTGCCCCCGCAGCGGTCGATGCCTGGCGCGACGGGCGTTTGGCCTATGACAATGAACGCATGGAGGTCATCGCGACCGACCTATCGATCGCGCTGGGTCAGCCGGTCAGCGTCGCCCCTGAGCTGACGGACCGCCGTATTTCGGGAAGCCTCTCGGTTTCGGGGGCGCCGGAGAGCGTGCGGCGCCGGCTGGAACTCAGCCTCGACGCCAAAGTGACGAACAATGGCGCCGGTTGGCGTATCGAGCCGCGCGCCGTTCCGTGACGTCCTCGGCCGTCCTTTTCGCCGCCGTCTTGGCCCACGCGTCGGCTCATGCGCCGGCCCAGCAACATGACTTCAACGTTCGCCCCGGCCCCCTGCTCCAGGGCGCTCAGGCGATCGCGGCCCAGGCCGGGGTGGATGTGGTTGTTCAGACCCCGCTTCGCGGTCGGGCTGCGGCGGGCGTCAACGGGCGGCTGACCGTGGACCAGGCCTTCGAGCGGCTGTTGCGACCGACCGGGGCCCGCGCCGTGCGGCTGGCCGACGGGGTCTACAGGATAGAGGCGGCTCCCCCTGCCCGCCCGGCTCCGCCGCCGCGCCCCGCCGCCCCGACCGTTCTGGACGAGGTGGTCGTCACGGCCCCGGTGCGACGAGGCGGCCTGTCCCAAGCGACAGGACGAACCCTCATTGCCCCCACAGGATTGGAAAGGGCGGAGGGAGTCGCCTCCAGCGAGGCCGTCGCCGACCTCTCCGCCACCGTCGATTCAACCCGCCAGGGTCCGGGCCGCAACAAGCTCTTCGTCCGCGGCCTCGCGGATTCCGCCTTCAACGGGCCGCTTCAGTCCACCATCGGCCAGTATCTGGGCGACCTGAGACTGACGTACGGATCGCCCGACCCGGACCTGGCCCTGATCGACATCACGAGCGTCGAGGTGTTCGAGGGGCCGCAGGGCGGGCGGTTCGGCGCCGGCTCCATCGGCGGCGTCGTCCGTCTGCAACCCGTCCCACCGTCCTTCGCCGAGACAAGCGCGCGGTTCCTCGCCGGTCTGTCGTCGACCTCCGGCGGCGCAGATGGGGCTGACGCCGCGGCGATCTTCAACCAACCCTGGGGCGATGACGCCGCTGCCCGTTTCGTCGTCTATGGCCGGCGAGACGGCGGTTTCCTGAACAATCCGGCGCGAGGCGTCGAGGACGGCGACAGCGTCGACACCTTGGGCTTCCGAGGCGCAATCCGTCTGGTTCGCGACGGCTGGACCTTCGACCTCATGGCGGTCGGGCAAGACATCGTCGCAAGCGACGCCCAGACCATACCGGCGGCGGACCAGAGATTGTCGCGGGACCGTCTGGTCGCCGAACCCTATCGAAGCACGCTTGCACTGGCGGGGGTCACAGCGAGCCGCGACGTCGGCGCCATGCGCCTGACGTCCGCGACCAGTCTCTCGCGGCAGACCCTCAAGGAACGGTTCGACGCCACCGAACCGGGCGGAGCGGTGGCCGCCCTCGTGGACCGCGACCAATCGATCTGGGCCCTGTCCAGCGAGTTCCGCGTCGAATCCGACCACGAGGCGCCCTGGTCCTGGACAGGCGGCGCCGCCCTGGCGCTCGGTGAAACCCGCGCCGAGCGACGCCGGTTCGAACTCTCCCAGGCGCCGGGCCCGACCTATGGCTCGGACCTCGACCGGACCTTTGCGGAGGCCGCCGTTTTCGGCGAGGCCGTAGCTCGCCCCGTCCCCGGCTTGCGGCTGGCGTTCGGCGGTCGTCTGGCGGCGGTTCGCCTCGTCTACGACATCCACACCGTCGGGCCGAACGCGGTGGAAGCCGCCTCACCGCGCGACGACGGCGTCAGCCTGACGGCGACCCCGACGGTCTCGGCGCGCTGGACGACGCCATTCGGCTGGTCGGCCTTTGTGCGGTTTGATCAGGCGGTCCGACCGGGCGGCGTCAGCGACAGCGATGGAGGCGTGGAGACCTTCGCCTCGGACCATGTCACCCTGTGGGAAGCCGGCGTCCAGACGTCCTCCTCACCGAACATCCAAGCCCAGATATCGATCGGCTGGCAGGACTGGCGAGACATCCAGGCCGACGTCGCGACCCAGGGCGGCGACCTCGTGACCGGCAATATCGGCGACGGCCGGATTCGGTTCGTGTCGGCGCGCGCCGCCTGGACGCCCACGCCCACGCTGCAACTCTCGAGCGGACTGTTTCTCAACGACAGTCTCGTGCGTATCGACCGGCCCACGATCATCGGCGTAGGTCGCGCCCCGATCCCGAACGTCGCGCCCGTCGGCGCCCAGTTGGCCGTGGATCAGCATGACCTGCGTCTGGCCGGCCTGCCCCTGACGCTCGGCGCCAATGTGCGCTATGTCGGCAAGTCGCGGCTGGGGCTGGGGCCCGGCCTCGACGTCCCCCAGGGCGGCTATGTGCGCACCGAGCTGACCGCCCGGCTCGGCTCGACCCAGCGGGCCTTCAGCCTGCGGGTTTCCAATCCTTTCGATGTCCAGGCCACCCGCTACGGCATCGGATCGCCCTACCGGCTCTTCGACCCCCAGGCGGTCCCGCTGCGCCCCCTGACCGTGCGGCTCGGATTTGAGGCCGCCTTCTGATTTTGCGGTCGCCGTAAGGTCTCCGCCGGCGGGCGGCGTCTTCTCCCCAACAGCCGCGCGGCGGCGGCGCTCGGCACAAGGCAGGGCGCTCGGGGAAACTATGAATGCCGGTTCGATCATCCGTTCGCCACAGCGCACAGCGCCGCCGTTCGGCTCACCTTCTCGCCATAACAGGCGTCGTTCTGGCCGGCGTCGGCCTCGTCGGCTTGAGCCCAGCCTTGGCAGACGAGGCGTCATGGGACGTCGCCCCCTTCAGCCCCGGCGACGACAGGGAGGAAAACACCGGAACCCTCGTCATCAGCCAGGGACGCGATTACGGCGCGGGCGACGACATGTTCACCAACAAGGGCGTGCTCCGGTTCGCAAAGAGCGCCGCGCCCTTGACCCTGGCCTTCACCAGTCTGGAACGGTTCGCCAACGACGGCGGGCTTGTCGATCTCCAAAACGAGCGGGCCGGCGACGTCTTTTCGCTCTCCGGCTCCTACGCCGCCTCGGGCGACGCCCGCCTGGGCCTGGACATCGGCACCTCGGCGGCGGACAGGTTCGTCATCGGCGGCGGCGCCTCCGGCCGGACGGGCCTTCTGCTGAACATCGCCCCGAGCGATGCGCGCCTTCTGGCCAAGGGTCTGACCGTGGTCACCGTCGGCTCCAGTTCGGCGTCGAACGCCTTCTACGTCGCCAATCCCGACCAGGGTCTGGTCCGCTACGCCGTCAGCTATGACTCGTCGACGCGCGCCTATCTGCTGAACGCCTCGGCCGGCCTGGCCGTCCACCAGACCGTGCGGGCGGGTGAAGGCCTCGCCACCGCCTGGCGCGCCTCCGCCGAGGCCTTCGGAGCGGAGCAGTCGATGGCGCGCGCCGCCGGCGGCGCCGCCAGCCGCGTCTGGGCCCAGATCCACGGCGGTCGACTGGATCGGAAGAGCGACGGGGCGAGTTTCGACCTCGCCTATGACCAGACCACCGCGGGCGGTCAGATGGGCGCGTCCCTGGGCGCACGCGACTTTGCCGGCGGCCAGGCCGTCGTCGGTCTCACCGGCGGCTACGTCGATTCCCGGCTGACCTTCGACGACAGCGGGCTGAGAACGGACATCGAAACCGTCAACGCCGGGGTCTATTCGGCCTGGCGTAGACTGGGCTTCTTCAGCACCGTGCTGATCAAGGCGGATCGCCACCATCTCAAGCTCCGCAGCCCGGCCGCAGGTTTCGAGGCGGATGTGGATGGAACGAGCTGGGGCGGACAGATCGAGGCCGGCTATCGCATCGCCTTGGAGGGCGGAGGCTTCGAACCCCTCGTCGGCCTCGACTATGTGCGAAGCGGCATGGACGATCTCGAGGTTCTTGGACAGCGGGTCGTGTTCGATGATCGCGGCGGCTTTTCGGCGCGCGTAGGCGCCCAAGGCTTCATCCGCAAAGACCTGGCCGACGACCGCGCCGTGATCGTCTCCCTGGCCGTCGAGGCGGTTCAGGATCTCGACACCGACCAGACCGGACACCTGGTCAGCAGCGGTCAGACCGACGTCGTCGCTCTGGAAGGCCAGAAGACCTTCGCCCGAACGCGGCTCGTGGCCCAGTTCCAGACCGGCGGCGGCCTTCAGGCCTTTGTTCAGGGCGAGGGCCGCTTCGGCGAAAATCAGTTGGGCGGCGGCGTGCGCGCGGGCGCGCGCTACCGCTTCTGAACCGTTCGACGACGGCGCTCGTCGCCCGAGTCGATCATCCCGCGCGTGTCACCTGTCCCTGTCCGCGACGCGGGATGCAGGCCGCCGCCGAAAGGCGGCGGCCACTTCCTTATATGAGACGACCGTGTCCCGAGCCATATCCGGCGACATCTCCGACGCGCGCCGACGACCACGACCACGACCGAGTCGAGGTGGTGCTGCGGGCGGCGGCGAAATAGCGACCCGGAGTCACGCCTGTCACCCGTCTGAAGAGTCGGTGGAAATGGGATGCGCTGATCCCGGCCGCCTCCGCCAGCGCCTTCAGGGTCGGCGTCTCGCCTGCGGTGCTGACCTCAGCGCAGGCCGCCTCGACCAGGGCGCGATGATATTCGTGAAGGGCGGGCTCTTCCGGCCGGCATCGGCGGCAGGGCCGAAAGCCCGTGCGGCGCGCGTCCGCCAGTGTCTCGTGAAAGCGGATGTGTTCGGGCCTGGCCTTGCGAGACGGACAGGTGGGCCGACAATAGACCCCGGTGGTCACGACGGAATACCAGAAGACGCCCTCGGCGCGTGGATCTCGCGCATGAACCTGAGCGATCCGACGTCCCCGCGGCGTAAGTACATTGGAAATAGGGATCTCAGGTGTGGACATGGCGTCTTCCAGAAAGTGCATTTCCGAGAAGACGCCCCCGGGCCGACGACGCATTATGATTGAGGCGTAACTTCAGGGCGCTGATCAGCGTGTAAGGCTCCTGGCGGGCGGAAATATTCGGCGGGCGGGAATAATCGGCCCTCTGGCGACGTCTATGTCGGCACCACCCCATCCGAGCCGAGGCCGACCATGCCGACTATCTCCTTGCGTAAATCCGTGGCGCCCCTCGCCGCCCTGGCCGTGCTGGGCCTCGCCGCGCCGCTGGCCGCCAGCACGCCTTCTGAGCAGTTCATGGCCGAGAACGACGCAGCGATGGCCCATATGCACGCCGCCATGGAGATCACCCCCACCGGCGATATCGATCGCGACTTCGTCGCCATGATGATCCCTCATCATCAGGGCGGTATCGACATGGCCGTGGCGGTGTTGCGTCATAGCCGAAACGACCAAATCCGGCGACTGGCCCAGGAGATCATCGTCGAGCAGCAGCAGGAAATCGCCGCCCTGCGACTTGCGGTGGGCCAGCCGCTGCCCGCCGCCTACCCCGCCCCGACCAATCCCCAGCCCTCAGCCCCGCTTGGCGTTCCATCCGCCCATCATCACGGAGGCTGAACCCATGCAGCGCCAGACCTTGCTCGCGACCAGTCTTTCAGCCGTTCTCTTGGCCGCCAACGCCCAAGCCCAGACGAGCCCGATCGGTCCGATTTCCGCCCGCGACAGAGTCTATGCCGCAGAGCAGTTCTCGAACACCGTGTCGGTGACCGATCCCTCCACCAACCGACTGGTGGGTCTGATAAGGCTGGGCGATCCGTCGCCCGCCAACCTCAGCCCGCTATACAGGGGGCAGTTGCTTGTCCACGGCCTGGGCTTCTCGCCCGACGGCAGGACGCTGGCCGTGGTGTCGATCGGTTCCAACTCGGTCAGCTTCATCGACACCGCGACCAATGTGGTGGAGCATGTCGCCTATATCGGCCGTTCTCCGCACGAGGCCTTCTTCACGCCTGACGGCAGGGAGTTGTGGGTGACGGTGCGCGGCGAGGACTATGTTTCGGTGATCGACCCGGTCAGCTACGACGAAATCCGCCGCATCAGAACGCCGGGAGGGCCAGGCATGACCGTCTTCTCGCCGGACGGTCGCTACGGCTACATCTGCTCGTCCTTCAATCCCAAGACCGTGGTGGTGGATGTGGCCACCCATGAGATCGTCGGAGAGGTCGCCCAGCCGAGCGCCTTCTGCCCCAACATCGCCGCCTCGCCGGACGGGGCGCAGGTCTGGTTCACTCTCAAGGACATCGGCAAGACGGTGGCCTTCAACGCCCGCGCGCCGTTCGATGTGCTCACGACGCTGGACACCGGCCCCCTCACCAACCACGTCAACTTCGCCCGAACTGAGCGCGGCCAGTTCGCCTATGTCACCGTGGGCGGGGAGAACGTCGTCAAGGTCTTCCGCACCGACGACTTCAGCCCCGTTGCGACCATCCCCGTCGGCGCCTTGCCCCATGGCCTCTGGGCGTCGCCCGACGGCTCGCGGATCTATGTCGGACTGGAGAACGCGGGTGAACTGGCGGTGATCGACACCGCCTCCAACACCGTCGTGACCAATGTGGGCGTCGGCCAGGCGCCCCAGGCGCTCGTCTATGTGCCCGGCGCGGTCCCCACCGGCGCGGGCGACCAGAACCTGCAGCCCCGGTCAGAGGGCGGTTCGGTCCTGATCCGCATGCGCGTCAGCGACGGGACGGAGGCCGGCACAACCATCAGCCTGTATGATCAGGGCCTGATTCAGGTCGTTCAGGGGGCGGTGTCCGGCCTAAAGCCGCGCTCGCCCTATGTTCTGGCCCTGGCGCAGGCGCCGGACGGCTCCGGCCCCCTTGAGCCGATCGCCGCCTTCACGACCAATCCCGCCGGAGGCGCCATAGTCAATGCGCTGGGCCCCATCCGCCAACAGGTGCGCGCCGAACAGGGCGCGCCCCGCCGCTACCTGGTCGTCGCATCCGGCACGGCGGTCCTGCCCGGCGCCCCGGTTCAGATCCAAGTCCTGGAGCCCTAGGGTGCGCGCATGACGGACATGGAGCAGTTGATCGAGCCGGTGATCCCAGGGCTGCGGCGTTACGCCAACGCCCTAGTTCGCGACCCGGCCGAGGCCGACGACCTGGTCCAGGACTGTCTGGAGCGGGCGGTCGCCCGCTGGGGCCAGCGCCGCGCCGACAACGACACGCGCAGCTGGCTTTACGCCATACTGCACAATCTGGCGGTCAACCGGTGGCGCAAGTTGAGTCGACGAGGCGTGATGGCGCCGATCGACACGGTCGATCCAAGATCGCTGTCCGTGGCGCCGGCGCAGGAGCATGGGCTGGACCGCGCCGATGTTCTGCGCGCCTTGGATAGTTTGCCGGATGAATACCGCAGCGTGATCCTGCTGGTGACGGTCGAGGGCCTGCCCTATGCTGAAGCCGCCCGTGTTCTGGGCGTGCCGCTCGGCACGGTCATGTCGCGTCTCTCGCGCGGACGCGCCCGCCTGGCCGCCGCCCTGGCCGAAGGCGCGCCCGTCAAATCGCATCTCAGGAGGGTCAAATGACCGCCGACCGCCCGATTGGCGAAGACGAGCTTCATGCCTTTCTTGACGGCGCGCTCGAAGAGGGCCGGCACGCCGCAGTGCGGCGCTATCTGGACGCCCACCCTGAAGAACAGGCCCGACTCGCGGCCTACCGCCGACAGGGCGAGGCTTTGCGCGAGGCCCTGGCGCCCTTCGCTGACCAGGCCCTGCCTGCGGAACTCAGTCTGAAAACCCTCGCCGAACGTCGCCGAAAGGCCCTGGCTGGAAGACATCGGTTCGCGGCGGCCGTCGCCATCCTCTGCATCGGCGGCTTGTCGGGTTGGTTTGGGCGGGCGGCGGTCGCGCCGCCCGCCCGGGGGATCGACGCGCTCGGACGTGAGGCCGTCGACAACTATACCGTCTACGCCTCTGACACGCTTCGTCCCGTCGAGCTGGCTTCCGACCAGCGCGCGACGCTGACCCGCTGGGTGTCCGAACGTCTCGACGCACCGGTCCAGGCCCCTGATCTGCAGGGCGCCGGCTATGGTTTTCTTGGCGGACGACTTGTAACCACTCCCAACGGTCCGGCCGCCCTGTTCGTCTACGATGGGACGTTCGGCGACCGGCTGACGGTGATGGTGCGGCCGATGGAGATCGACAGGAACAGCCCCATGTCCGAGCGGTCCTATGGAATGCTCGACGGCGTGACCTGGTCGAAGAACGGCCTCGGTTTCAGCGTCGTCGCGCCCCGCGCCTCGACCGATCTGCTTCCCGTCGCCGAGGACGTGCGCCGGCAGGCGTCGTTCTCCTGAGCCCCCCAAGTCGATCGCTGGACTGGGGGGCCGAACCTCGATGGGCTGTTGCGCGTTCCGGCACGCTCACACCCCGCTCCTCCTGCGAAGCGGACTGCCGCCGCCGTGGGTTCCGGACACGGCGGCGGCGCACCGGCCAGGTCTAGAGCCCGTGAGCCCCACGGATGAACCGCGACGCCTTCTCACCGATGATCGCGCAAGGGGCCTGGGTGTTCCCCGTCGCCACCCGAGGCATGATCGAGCCGTCAGCAATGCGCAGGCCCTGCACCCCATAGACGCGCAGATGGTTGTCAACGACCGACATCTCGTCCCGCCCCATCTTGGCTGAGCAGGTCTGATGCCAGTAGGTCACCGCCGCATCACGCACATAGCGCTCCATCTCGGCCTGCCCCAGCGGGCCTGGCATGGCCTCACGCGTGACCAGGTGCTGAAAGGCGCGGGTGTTGCCCAGGTCGCGGCAGAGCCGGACACAGGCGACTGCGGCCTTCAGGTCGTCGGGATGGCTGAAGGTGTTCAGCTCGATACGCGGTCTGGACAGAAGGTCGCCGCTCTGCAGACGGATGCGGCCCCGGCTCTTGGGGTGGGCCAGACCGGCGAACATGGTCCAGCCGTGCTCAGGCACGCCGCGGTCGGCGGTCTCGGGGCTCGGGACCGGGAACTCAACCTGACAGAACAGGAGGTCCGGATCGGCCAGGGCGGGATCGGACTTCCAGTAAAGAGTCGCCTCGCTGCCGCTGTTGCGCGGCGCAATCGGCTCCCGGTACTCCCAGATACAGCCGAACGAGACATGGTCCTGCAGATTGCGGCCGACGCCCGGCAGCCTGTGCAGCACTCGGACCCCCGCGCGGCTCAATTCCTCTTCGTCGCCGATGCCCGAACGCATCAGCACCGTCGGCGTCTGGATGGCGCCCAGGGACAGGATCACCTCATGAGCAGCGTCGAACCGCTCGACCGCGCCGTTCCGAACCACTTCGACGCCGACCGCGCGACCGCCCTCGACGATCACGCGATCGACCTGGGCGTGGGTCAGCAATGTCAGGTTCGGCCGGTCCAGGTAGGGCCAGGCGAAGGCTCGGAAGAGGGAGTGGCGCTTGCCGTCGCGGATCAGCACATCGCTGATCGCCGCGCCGCCGGGGCCCTCCATCATGGCGCCGTTCGGACTCTGGTGGGTCGGAATGCCCATTTCGAGGGCCGCATCCAGCATGGCCAGGGCCGCCGGTCCGGGATCGGGAGCGGGCTGCACATGAACCGGCCCGCCGACGCCGCGACGCAGCGGATCGGGCGTCCCCTGCCAGTCCTCGATCTCCCGATAGATCCCCAGGACGTGCTCATAGTTCCAGCTGTCGTCGCCGGCCTCCTGGGCGAAATAATCCCAGTCGCTGCGGTGGCCGCGCGCCCAGACCATGACGTTGATGCTGGAGCCTCCGCCCAGCACCTTGCCCATCGACATGGGCATGGAGCGTCCGTTGATCTGGGGATTGGGCTCGGCGACGAACCCCCAGTCGGTCTCGCTACCGAGATTGGTCGGCCAGGCGGCCGGCTCCATCACGCTCGGACGGTCGTCGCTGCCGCCAGCCTCAATCCACAAGACCTGAACGGCGGAATTCTCGGCCAGACGGCGGGCCAGGACCGAACCGGCGCTGCCTGCACCGCAAACAATGAAGTCATAGGTTTTGGCGAGCTGCGCCAGCCGCTCAGCCTGGTTCGTGGCCACACGGGCCGCGAAGCCGGGTTCATCGCTCGGTAGTCGGGGGGACATGCTGATCTCCTTATTGATGAGGTATCAAATTTAGCATTTTTAGCAAATGCATCAGATTTGAAACTTGTCAAGGCGACCGGCGGTGGGCATTTGTCACATCGTCAGCGGCGATCCGGCCGCAAAGGATCGCCATGGACGCCTCAGAAAAGGAGATCGTGACCACCACGGAGGTCGCGCGGATTCTCGGGGTGTCGGTCCGTACGGCGCAGTTGCTGGTCGAAGGCGGCTCGATCCCCTCATGGAAGACCCCCGGCGGCCATCGCCGCGTCTATCGCAGCGACGTCGTCGCCCTGGTCAAAGGTCAGGAGGCGGGCCTGACGCCAGCCTCCGCCCGGGTCATCGTCATCGCCCCGCCGGAACGGCTGCCCGCCTTGCGGGTCGCGCTCGAACGCGCTCGGTCTTGTTTCATCGATGCCTATCCAGAGCCGTTCACCGCCCTGCTGGACATCGGCGGCCGGTCGCCGGCGGCAGTGGTGATCGACGCTGGTCTCCTCGACGGGGCAGAGGGTCTACTGCACGCGCTCAGCGGCGATGCCGCCCTTCAGCAGACGGCCCTGCTGGTCGTGGGCGCTGAGGGCCGAGCGTTCGTGTTCAACCCGCTGCCGACCGAAGGCAGGGTGCGGTTCATCGACAACGACGCCGATCTGGCCGAAGCGGCCGAAGCCGCCGTCCTGGGAACGACATCCGACGCCGCGGCGCCTATCCCGGGTCTTTTCCCGCTGCCCGACAACGAGACTCAGCGTCTGTTGGCCCTGGAGCGTTCGGGCCTGGTCGATACGCCGCCGGAGGACGCCTTCGACCGCCTGACCTGGCTGGCGGCCCAAACCCTGGGCACGCCGATCTCCCTGATCACCTTGCTGACCCCGACCCGCCAGTGGTTCAAGTCACGCCAGGGCCTGGACATGGCGGACACCCCGCGCAGTTGGGCCTTCTGCAATCACACCATTCTTCAGGGCCGCTGCACCATCTTCGAGGATCTGTCTGCCGATCCCCGCTTTGCAGACAATCCCGCCGTGGCCGACACGCCGAACTTCCGATTCTACGCCGGCTGTCCGATCGTCGATCCGGACGGCTTCAGCCTCGGATCCCTGTGCGTGATCGACACGCGGCCGCGCACGCTGGACGACACCCAGAAGAACATCCTCTCTAATCTCGCGGCCCTGGTGTCGGACGAGATCAGGCTGAGAGTGACGGACACCCGGCTGCGCCGCGCCATGGACGCCCTGGACCGCAAGTCACGCTAAGGCGCGAGCGGAGGCCAGGGCCGCCGCCGGGAATCGTCGTCTCCGGCTCGGACCCTAGCCGTGCGTCGGCTTGCGCGACGCCAGGCTTTCGTAGACGGCGTCGCGCAGAGACTTGAGGCGGATGTTGAGGTCGCTGAGTTCCGGCATGGTCTGGCCTGAGGCGTCCAGCAGGGCCTCGCCCAGACACCCCGCGCGTTCACGCAGGGCTTGGCCCTCGCTGGTCAGGGTGATCACCACCTGGCGCTCGTTCGCGGGGTTGCGCGCCCGCCGGACAAGGCCGGCGACCTCCAGCCGTTTCAGCAAGGGCGTCATGGTGCTGGGCTCCAGCGCCAATTCGTCGGCGATATCGCCGACCGTCCGGCCGTCCTCCCGCCACAGGACGTTCATCACGAGATACTGCGGATAGGTGACGCCCAGATCGTCCAACAGGGGCTTGTACGCCCGTTGGATGGCCATGCCGGTCGAATAGACGGTGAAGCAAAGCTGGTCCTCCATCGGGACGGGACCTTTGGATTTGGACATTCCGACCTACTCGCTCCTGCACAGGACGAGAGTTATATCGCGATAATTATTCTCTTAACAAGACCGATGGCCTGCCTCGCCAGGCCCGTCTCATCGTGGGCCGGTCGCGGGATTGGATGCGGCGCGCTTCGGAGTGGACGCGCGAAAGGGGCAGCCGGCGGGAATAATTGGCCCTCTTGAGACGTCTAACGTCAGAGCCGCCCGCCCGAGCCAAGGCCGACCATGCCGAACACCTTACTTGTGCATATCCGCAGCGGCCCTCGCAGCCCTGCGACGGTGTTGTGGACCAGCCGCCGCTCTTGGCCAGCTTGGCGTTCATTCCGACCATTACGGAGGGCTGACGCCATGCCCGGCGCCCCGCCTCAGACCGGGAGGCGACAGAAAGTTATATATCGCGATAAATATTGGCTTGACAGAACTCCGGCGCTTCATGCATCTTCTTTTAGCGCGATAACTGTTATCGCGATTTCGCCTTCACTCTCACGTCCGTCACCACCGTCCCAACCCAGTTCCAAAGGAAACGACCATGATCAAGTTCCGCAACATCCTCCTCGCCGCCGTCGGCGCCGCCAGCATCGGCGGAGCCGCTCAGGCCCAGTCCGTCCAGACGATTCCGGCGGCTCAGACCGTCCGCAACGTCGTCCTGGTTCACGGCGCCTTCGCCGACGGCTCGGGCTGGAGGGCCGTCTATGACGACCTGACCGCTCGCGGCTACCGGGTGACCATCGTCCAGAACCCCCTCACCTCCCTGGCCGACGACGTGGCCGCCACGCGGCGCGCCCTCGCCCGCCAGGACGGCGGAACCATTCTTGTCGGCCACTCGTGGGGCGGCGTGGTGATCACCGAGGCCGGCGTCGACGAAAAGGTGAAGGGCCTGGTCTATGTCTCCGCCCTGACCGCCGATGTCGGCGAGACGGCCGGGGACCAGTATAAGGGCTTCGGCATCCCCTCGACCTTCGTGATCGAGGAACAGGCCGACGGATTCGGCTTCATCAGCGCCGAACGCTTCCAGGAGGGGTTCGCCGCCGACGTCGGCGACGCGGACGCCGCCTTCATGCGCGACTCTCAAGTGCCCATCGCCATGTCGGCCTTCGCCACGCCGGTCACCCAGGCCGCCTGGAGGACGCGCCCGAGCTGGTTCATCGTCGCCACCGAGGACGCCGCCATCGCCCCGGCCATGCTGCGTCAGCAGGCCGAGAAGATCGGCGCCGTCAAGGTCGAGATTCGCGCCAGCCACGTCCCGATGATCTCACAACCGCACGCCGTCGCCGACGTGATCGACCAGGCCGCCCGCAGCGCCGGCGACCGGCCGAACTGACGCCTGCAAACCCACCGAAACCCTCGCCTCAAACCACCCTCTCAAAGGACATAGTCATGACTTACCTGACCCTCTCCGACGACACCCGCCTGTTCTACAAGGACTGGGGCCCCAAGGACGCTCAACCCATCGTCTTCCACCACGGCTGGCCGCTCAGCGCCGACGACTGGGACAACCAGATGCTGTTCTTCCTGGAAAAGGGATTTCGCGTCATCGCCCATGACCGCCGCGGCCACGGCCGTTCGGACCAGACCGACACGGGCAATGACATGGACACCTACGCCGCGGACGTCGCGGAACTGGCCGAGGCGCTCGACCTGAAGAACGCCATCCATATCGGTCACTCCACCGGCGGGGGCGAGGTCATCCGCTACGTCGCCCGCAGCCGGCCCGGCCGCGTCGCCAAGGCCGTGCTGATCGGCGCCGTGCCGCCGATCATGCTGGCTACGGCGGCCTATCCCGGCGGCCTGCCGATGGCGGTGTTCGACGGGTTCCGCGACGCGTTCAAGCAGAACCGCGCGCAGTTCTTCCTCGATGTCCCGTCGGGTCCCTTCTACGGCTTCAACCGAGAAGGGGCGGCGGTGAGCGAAGGCCTGATCCGCAACTGGTGGCGCCAGGGCATGGCGGGCGGCGCAAAGGCCCAATACGATTGTATCACCGCCTTCTCCGAGACCGACTTCACCGAGGACCTGAAGGCCGTGTCCCTGCCGGTGCTACTGCTGCATGGCGAGGACGATCAGGTCGTGCCGATCGACGCGTCCGCGCGCCAGGCTGTCAAGCTGCTGTCGAACGGAACGCTGAAGACCTATCCCGGCCTGTCCCACGGGCTGTTCGCCACCCATCCGGACGTCGTCAACGCCGACCTGCTGGCGTTCATTCAAGGATAGGCAGGGTCTAGCGGCCGAATGCAGGGAACCGGGCCTCTCTGCATTCGGCCGTTCATCTGAGAAATATGATGGTCTGGGCGGCTCGGCGCCCAGACCATCTAGTTTCGCCTTCCGGGCCTGGGGTCACAGACTCCAGGCCCGGAATGATGTTGAGCGTGTCCTCCACGGCCCCCGGGGTTGACCCGCACACCCGCCAGCTGGCCAGCCAGCCCGAAGTTGGCGTTCATGCCGCGCCGCGTCGCCTCGATCATGGGCGCGCGGATCTCGCCGGCGGTCTGCAGATAACCAGCCGCCTCGCGCCAGGCGGAGGATGTCACCCCTTTCCCCAGCAGGTCCTTCAAGGCCACGTTGTCCAGCATCGCCGCCAGTATCCGCTTGAACCCGGCGTTCTCGTCCTCAAGCGCCTTCAGCCGCCGGGCTTCCGATACGTCAAGCCCGCAGAACTAGGCCTTCCATTTGTAAAATGGTCGCCGAACTGACCCGTGACATCGGCGCACCGGCTTCATGCTCGGCAGGATCCCGATGATCTGCTCTTCCATGAACCTTGAGAGCGCCATTCTTTCCGTCCTTCGTTGGGCGAACTCTCGCTGTTCTCGGAGGAGCTTCAGGGGGTCACTTCACGGCGAATACGAACGTCGGGGGCGCAGATCGAGGCTGCAAGGACCAGGTTCACGGCGGCGGACTTCGTGGCTGTGATGACCGCAGAAGCCGAAGATTTTGTCTTTCCGCGAGGATTCCAAGATCTGGAAGCTCCGATCCATGATCGGCTGTTGGCGGGATCGAGACTTCTGGACCCGGCGCACGCCTGGGACCGGGAAGTCTTAGCGCGACTCCCGGCAGAGGTTCGAGAAGCGGGCTGAACCAATAATGGTCTCGACGCCATAGGAAGCCTTCAAGCGAAAGAGGAAGTGCTTCCCGGACACCCAGACGACGCTTGATGAAGCCAGCTGCGCGCCAACAACCGACATTGGCGCAGTGCCGAGATGTCATCTCCCATGAGCTTGGCGCCTTTCCGAGCATCTGGAAATGAAGAAGCTCTGCAGGCCGCTGCCGACGGCACGTGGTTGTGCACACTGAGCGCGGAAGCCAATGTCGCCGTTCGCAGGGGGTTCACCGGTGAATCCCGTGACGCATTTCACAGCGTCCGTTCGAACGGACCTTCCACACCGGGCTCCAGAGTCTGTCCCTGATAGAGCTGCGTGACGCGCGCGCCGAGCAGATCCCCCGGCCCCTGGATAAAGCGCGGGCCGCCGAAGGCCTCGATCCCGTCCAGTTGGCGCGCCAGGGCGCGACGGTCCTGAGCCACCACCGGATTCAAGAAGAGGCGTATCGCCGCCTCCTTCAGCCAGGCCGGGCCGCGCCCTTTCGGTGTGGTGAAACGGGCGAATGGTCTCAGTGATCCGGCGTCGACAGGCGTGAAGAAGGCCGAGACGCACAGGGTGAGGCCGCGCGGCCCCTCCCAGCGCGCCTGGACCGTTGTCGGCGCATAGAGACGAGTGCGGCTGCGGTCTCGGGGCGGCTCCAGCATTCGCGACATCCAGCCCATATCGGGAACCGGTTGTTCGATCACCTGTTCGATGCCTTGCTCGAAGACGTTGGTGCTCAGCTTGACCGACATCCGCCGCCCGCTGCGCCGGATGATGCCGTCATGGATATAGTTGGTGTGGAAGGCGTCGAGCACATTCTCGATCGCGTCCAGAGCCCGCCCCCGCCAGACGCCCTGCGCCCACCAGAAATGGTCGTGGTCGGCGTCGCCCCAGACGCCCAGGTCAGGCAGGTCATCCTGTCCCGGTTCCAGGCGCACGAAAATCCCGCCGTTGCGCTCGAGAACCGCGATTGGGCTGGCGGCGAAGCGCGCATCATCGCCCGGCGTCAGTTCGCAGCCCGGAACTTCGGCGCAGGCGCCGTCGGGACCGAAACGCCAACCGTGGTAGGGACAAACCAACCCGCCGTTCTCTATCCGCCCGTCAGACAGCGGAAAATTGCGATGCGGGCAGCGATCCAGCAGCGCCGTAATCCGGCCGTTCGTCCCTCTGAAGATCACGACCGGCGTGTTCGCCACGGTGCGAGGCACCGGCTTGGCGCGCACCTCATGGCTCAGGGCGATCAGTTGCCAGCTCCGCGCGATACTGTCGGGCAAGGGGGTCATCGCACGCCTCCGGGGCCATTCCATTCGATGTCGTAGGTCATCGCCCGCTCGAGACCGCCGCCCCGGATCAGGGCATGGGCCGAATAGGCGAGGGTGTCGAGCACGGCGCCGAGGGCGGCGGCGCAACCCTGACCGCGCGTGATCACGTCCGGCGCTTCACGCCGTTCGTCCGACCAATCCGCGAGCCGCCCCTGCGCAATTGCCATAGGTAGCCCATAGCGCCACATCGCGGGACCCAGTCGCCCCCGATCGCGGCCGATGACAGGGCGCGCCGGACGCCGCATGAAGGCGTGCGCGAGATCGCGACGCCCGCCGAACATATGCACGCCGCTGGTGGCTCGCGGATTACACTCAATCAGCCACGGCCGGTTGTCGGCGTCGACGATCAGATCGCAGGCGAACTGTCCCGTCCCGACAACCTGGGCCAACAGTTCAGCGATCGCCATCAGTTGGGCGCTGAAAGCCTCATCCAACGGCGCGAAGGCGTAACCCGCGCCCCCACTCATACGCCACGGCGATCCATAGGCGCTGAAGACCGCCAGTTCGCCAGCTACGGCGACCGCGTAACAACACGCCTCCCACCCTTCGATCCGCTCCTGCACCACCCAAGGCCGCGCCAGTGTGGGACGGACCTTGGCCAGCCGCGCGGCGGAGGGGCCGACCAAGGCATCCGCCCCGAACCGGGAATATTCGGCCTTGAACACCCGCCGCTCGGACTGATCGGAGACAGCGGCCACATCAGCACGATCGACCAACCTGTGGGTGTTTGGCGCCGCCAGCCCCAGCGCGTCACACAGGTCGATGAAGCGCGCCTTGGAATGCAGCTGGTCAAGGACATCGGGTGACGGCGCGAACAGAATATCCTCAAGCCCCAATTCTGGCGCAGCCTGCGCCAGATGGAACACTTCTTCGCAAACAGGCACGATCAGGTCCGGTCGGAGATCGTCCGCAAGGCGGCCAATGTCGCGTCGAAATCCGTCCGGCTCCTGAGTCGGCGAGGCGTATCGATGCATGGCCCGCGCCACCCCCGACCATCGCCCCATCAGCCCTGTTCGGCTATCCGCCAGATGCACCTCGAAGCCCGCCGCTCCGAAACTGCGGGCAAGGTCCAACGCGGCCGGGGCGCGGGCGCCGGTGATCAGAACCCTATCGGTCATCGGACCATCGCACGCGACGACGCTTGGGGCCGTCCTGAATCGGAGGGCCGGCGACCTGAACAGGCAGAACAACGCCCACCTCGTTCAGCAGGGTGGCGACCGTGGCGGTCGCGGCCTCTGCCGCGCCCGACCCGACCTCGATCAGGATACGCGAAGCAGAGGCCGTGACGCGCCATTCCCTCTGCGGTCCCAAGGCGGCGACCATCGCCTCTTCCACGGCGCGGGGCGGCACGAAGCGACAGCCCCAGCGCCAAAGGTCGTCCATTCGGCCCTCGACGCCCCTGACCGCCTGAAACGGCGAACCGCAAGCGCAGGTCACGACAGGCTCGAGCAGATCGTCCAGCCGCAGCCGCACCACCGGCTGGCTGGTGCGGCGCAGATCAGTGACGATCGGGCGAAACCGGTCGGTCCCGGCGACAGGCTCTCGCTCGACGATCAGCACATCCTCATTCAGATGCAAGACACCCAACCGGCAAGGCGCGCCCAGAAATCCCTCGGTCGCTTGATAGATGGGGTCGGGCCGCATTCCCAGCCGATCCGCTATCCAGGCGCGCTCCCCCTCGCCCATCGGCTCCGCCGCGTAGAAGAGCCGCCGAAGCGGCCAACCCGGCGGCGCTTCGATCCGATGCGCCAGATCCGCCAGCACATGCGACGGCGCGATCAGCACGTGAGGGCGAAAGGCGTCAAGACGCGCGCGCCGCTCTCCTCCCGGCACGTTCAGCCCGATGAAGTCGAATGCAACCCGCCCGGCGCCGCCGACGTCGCGATACAGGGCGTTATCCGCCCTCAGGCACAGGGCGATCCGCCAGCGCTTCAGCGGCGCGCTCTGCGGCAACAGCCGCGCCAGGGCGTGCCCGACATAGGCTGCCCTCTCGCGCGGACTGGCCAGGAACAGCCCTTGGACGCCGCTCGACCCGGTCGAGAATCCGGCTGTCAATCCATCAGGAAGGCCGCCCTCTTGTCCGCATTCCGCGTCTTGGGCCGCCGCGCGCGCCAAGTCTTCGGCCAAACCTAGGGTGTTCCACCCGGCGAAGTCCGCCCGCGCCTGGGCCGGGGTGAAGATCGGAAACGCATTCAGCGGCCTATCGGCATAGGTCGCCAGCGCGGGCGTCTGTGCGACGACCGTCTGCAGTCGACGCCACAGCCGCTCTTGGCGCCTCAGGATGTCCTCACGACTGCGCAGCCGCACAGCATCGATCTGGGCGCCGACCCAGGCGTGCAGCATCGCGGCCCGGTCAGGCGTCATCGCGTTCGATCTCCGCCGCCGCTTCCGGACAGTGGGACGGCGTCAGCACCAGGTCGGATCGCCGGGTCCATAGACGGTGCAGATCGTTCAATGTCCGGCGATAGACTTCGGTCGCGCCCAGCAGATCGGTCGTCAGCCGGGGCGGTGGCGCGTCGTCGCGCACCGCACCGCGCGACCAGGCGGCATCCCCGATCAGGAACCTCTGCCGGTCGTCGTTCTCACCCCGAAGCAGCAGCCCCCAGTGGCCGAGACAATGGCCAGGCAAAGGCACAGCCAGCATGGAGCCGTCGCCGAACAGGTCCGCCCCGTCCTCGAAAGGCGCCATGTCCGGCCCCAGCGCGGTGCGAGGCATATCCTCGAAGAAGCGCGCGCGCGCGTCGATGTCCGGTGGCGTCAGCCGATCCAGCAGCCCCCGTCGGACCCTGGCCAGCCGGCCGGGCCGTCGCGCATCCTCCAGCCCGGCGCGCGCGCAAAACAGGGCCGCGCGGGGGAAGGCGTGCAGACCCGCAACATGGTCGCCATGAAAATGCGAGACGACGACCGCCCGCACATCATCAGGCTTCAGGCCGAACCGGCCCAACTGGTCCGAGACCGCCGCCCCATCCGGCAGATTGACCGGCGTGGCCCAGCGATAGAGCCGTTCAGGAAAGGTTGCGGTCGCCCGGAAGAAGGCGGGATCATAGCCGGTGTCGAACAGCACCGGCCCCACGGTAGGGTGTAGGATCAGGCCCGCCAGCGCCGGAAACACTGCAGGTTTCCATTCTGCGCCCCTGCGGGCCATCGCCGCCGGATGCCGACACGATCCAGCCTGCAGCATATGCACCCGGCACCGGATCATGCCTCAGCCTCTCGCGCCATGACCGGAGCCAAGGCCAGCGCCGTCGCCAAAGGGTTATGGGCCGGCGCATATTTCAAAACCGCTCGGGCGAAACTCAGGTCGAAAGTCTGGGAATAGGCCAAGGTCGCCAGCGTATATGGAGTCAGGCTCGGTTCGGGCCGCCTCGGCAGAAGACTACAGACGACTTGGGACGCCGCCGCCGCCGCCCGCATCGCCCCCATCGGTGCGGGAACCAGACGCGGCCGGACGTTCAACGCCTCGCACAGCCGCTCCGCCAAATCGAGCACGCCGATTGGCTGCCCGCCCGAAATGTTGACGACCTTGCCGCCGACCACCCCGCGATTTTGATCCGCCGACACCAGCGCCAGGGCCGCGTCACGCACATCGGTCAGGTCGACCTTTGCGACGCCCTCGCGGAACACCGGCAACACGCCCTTGCGCACCAGTTTCAATATGCGAGGCAACACCACCGTATCGTCCGGCCCGATCAGAGCACGCGGCCGTATGGCCGTGGTGCGAAAGCCCTGTCGATCCGCCGACAGAACATGGGCTTCCGCCCGTCTCTTGGTTCGGGCGTAGGCATTCAGCGACCGAGTCGGCAGCGGCGCGTCCTCGGTGAGTCCGATCTGATCACGAAATGCCGCGTAGATGGATGGAGACGAGACGAACACGAATGCGTCGCAGCCGGCCCTCTCGGCCGCCGTCACCAGAGCTTGGGTCGCCGTGACATTGATCCGGTGGAACACCGCCTCGACGCCCCACGGGCTGGACATGGCCGCCGCATGAAAGACCGCATCGACGCCGTCGCACAGGGCGGCCATGTCTGTCCGCAGCAGGTCCCCCAGAATGACCTCGGCGCCCATCTGCTCGAGCCGTTCGCCCGCCGCCGGCGACCGACCACTGGCCCGTACTGCATAGCCGGCCTCTAAGAGGGCCGCCGTAAGGGCAAGGCCCAGCCCACCCGTCGCTCCAGTGACCAGCGCCCGTCTCAAAGGCGCAGCACCATCGCGGCCGCGCTGATGCCCGCTGCAGTGCCCAGCAGCAACACAGTGGTGTCCGGCTTCAACCGACCCGTCATCTGCGCCTCGACCAAGGCGCTGGGCAAGGAGGCGGCGATCTGGTTGCCCCGATCCGAGAAGATGTCGATCACCCGATCGGGATCGCCTCCCATCAGCCGTTTCACATGATCGACGCCAGGACGGCTGGCCTGGTGGCAGACGACGACGTCGACTGTTTCGCGTGTCAGCCCCGCCTCTGCCAGCACATCGTCGATCATGCGCGGCAGGACACGGGCCGCCGCCTTGAAGACCCCGAAGGCGTCCATGCGAAACCGCGACCCCTCCAGCAAGGCCTCATAACCGTCCTCGGCCCGGATACGCGTGCCGCCGGAGCGCAACACCGCCAGCTCCCGCCCGTCGCCATAGGTCTCGAACCGTCTGCTCAGCAAAGCCGGGCCGTCCTCGTCCGAACGGCCCTCCAGACAGATAGCCGCTGCCCCGTCCCCGAAGATCGCCGCCGAGGCTGGCGTGGTCCAGTCAAGCCCGGCCGAGGCGATGTCGCTCGACACCAGAAGCGCCCGTCTGAACCGGCCTGTCGCGAGCCCCATGGCCGCCAGATCCAGACCGGCGAGAAAGGACAGACAGGTCTGGTTGACGTCGAACGCCCAGATGCCAGACCTGCCGAGACCGAGTTCATGCTGGATCAGGACCGAAGTTCCAGGGATCGGCTGCTCCATCACCCCACAGGCGCCGATCAGGACATCGAATTCGCCCTCGCCCCACCCCGCCATATCGAGGGCTTTCCGCGCCGCATCTGCGCCCATTATCGACGAAGTCTCTTCAGGCGAAGCGACCCCTCGGCTCAACAGACCGAACTTGGCTTCGGTCCACCCTGTCGGCTGCTGGAACAGACCATCCAATGCGGCGGACGACCTCCTATCCTTTGGAAGACAGGCGCCGTAGCCGACGAGGGCGAGGGGGGTCGTCATATCCGACACGCCTTGCTCATGCGTCGAACACCGGACATGCTGGGATCGCGTGCTTGATCATCGGTAAACTCAATTACTCGGCGCAAGGCCGCCCCTATCGGCGCAACCCTAGCAGACTGCAGGGTCGCCAATAAATGCCTTCCAAACTGACCAAGATTTTAAATCTCAGTGAATGCTCGTCTCTGAGCACTGGATGTGATCGAAAGGCTGGCGGCGGCGCTGAAGGTCTTCCCGATCGAACTTCTTTCAGCCCCTAGCGACACGTCCGCCTAAGTCATCCTGCGCTCCAAGCGCTAGACGTCCAACCAAGGCCCGATACATCCGGGTCCCGGAGCCCCGACGACAATCACGTTGGCCTCAGGAGGGACCACGCGCAGGATCGCAGATGATAGCCGTCGATCAGCTGGCGTTCGGCGCGGGCTTTCCATTAGGCATCGCTCAGCGGCACAGCGCTCCAGACCCAACCTGTGAAGACATTGGGATCAAGAGCGCCGCACTCCATAAGGGTTACGAAGTGAGACCGTGGGCTGGGCGTCCCAGACAATGATGAGCTCAAGTCCTTCGAGGCTCGAGCGACGCAACGAGCATCTCATTTTAGGAGCTTTTTTGGTAGCTTCACGATCGTCCCCTTACAGATGGGATCGGTCGACGTTCTAGTGGCCTCCGGGAACTGCATGATCGCCCGCTCCAACAGTTGCCAGGCGGCAGAGGGCGTCCCTGGGCACAAAGCGGTCTCGCGATGAAGTGATCGCATGCCGCTGTGTCTGGGTTTGCGCGTCCCCCCCGCTGAGCTTTTACGCAGCCTCGACGGTGGATTTTCGAGGGGTCGGACTTCGGCCAGCAAAAAGCCGCTGAGCGTTATGCTCAGCGGCTGTTTTGTTTGGGTGCGGGAGCTCGCACTGGCCACCACAGTATATCCGGAACAGTGGACGTTCCCGCGTGATGGAAAGGTCCGCTAAGCGCCACGAGCGGACGTTGGCTGAACTCCCCCCAATCTGGCCTCAGCGGCTCTGGGACCGGGTGCCAAACCTCGACGAGAAATGTGATCCCTGGCTCGGCGGCGTGTGGACCACCCTCTGCAGGAAGACCGGATTGCCGACCAGAACAAGCCGCCCGGACGCATCCCGCACATCGGCCCGCAGCCACCGCCGCACCTCGCCGCCGGCCCAGTCCAGGGTCAGGTCGACGTTGTCGCCCCGTATAGCCCGCGACAGGGCCGGCGACGGAACGCCGTCGACCACGACCTCCATCCGGCCGCCATCCACGCCGCGGACGATCGCCGTCACCTGAACGCGCTCGCCGGGCGCCACGGCCAGGGTCTGACCCATGACGGCCCGCCGGTCCCCAGCCTGCGCGCTCAAATCCAGCAGTCGATCCGGCCGTCCCTCGAGATCAATGAAGACCCGCCCGGCCCGCAATCCGTCCAGCAACCCGGCGAGCGACAGTTCGCGCATGTGGACCACGGTGGTCGGATCGCCGATCGCACCCGGCTGGTCCAGAGGCCGCAGGGCGTCGTGATTGTCGCTGCCGCCAATGCCGATGATCCGCGCCCCGGCGTTCAACCGGGCGTGCCAGAAATCGAAGCCTTGCAAGGGACCCTCGGCTGAACCCGTCTGGGTCAGGGTTCCGCCGTTGACGACCTCCACCAGGTCGAAGGCGGCCGGGTCCTGCACGTTGAGGATCCAGCCGCAGCCCATGCAGATCTCGCCGGACGGCAAGCCCGGATGGTTGATGGAGATCAGGCCGCCCTCGGCCCGGGCGGCGTCCAGCCAGTTCCCCGGGGCCGGTGGGCCGACGTCGGTCATGCGGAAATCGAGGAAGTCGGTCGGGCCGAAGACGTTGGCGTGTCCGAAGAAGGTGGTGATCTCGCGCCCCGGGACCAGCAGCAAGTCGTCGAAGGCCGGCTGCAGCTCGCGCAGGGCGGCGTAGTGGGCGGTCGTGTTGTGGTCGGTGACGGCGATGAAGTCGAGCCCGCGCGCGGCGGCCGCCTCGACCGTACGATAGACCGGGCAGGGCGCCCTTGCCCCGGACCGGGTCCGGCACGAGGCGTCGCTGTGGCCGGTGTGCGTATGCAGGTCGCCGCGATACCAGCCGGCAGCGGGGTTCAGCGGCGCGGGCAGCGGATAGCCGGCCGCGAAATCGGCCGGCCGAGGTTCGCGCTCGAAGAAGACCTTCGCCTCATAGCGGGCCGCACCGCCCGGGCGGATGTTCGGCGCGCCCAGAATCAGCCGCCAGCGCCCGGCCGGCAGCGGGCCGGGCAGATAGCCGGGCGTGGCCTCCTCGGCGGAGATGGTGAAACGATCGCGCGCGCCGCCGCTCCAACCGCGGAAGCGCTGCGGATCGAACAGGCCCAGGTCGATGACCGACCGCGCCTCCTTGCCTGAATAGGCGAACACGACCGACAGCCGCGTCACGCCCTCGGGCAGGTCGAAGGCGGCTTCCCTGTATCGCTCGTGGTCGGCGCGGCGCAGCTCTCCGGTCAGGACGAGGTCCGGCCGGGGGTCCGGCTCGCCCGCGAGGGCGGCCGGGGCGGTCGCGGCCAGAAACAGGATCGCGGCAAGCTGGAGCAGTCGGCGCATGGTCGGTTCCCGGGAGGCGGAAAAGGCCGGCGGCGGCGCATCGGGGCGCCGCCGCCGGTCGTCGGTCAGAAGCGGTACATCACCGCGACGCGGAACGAGCGGCCGAACTCGGGGCGACCGATGCCATACAGGGCGCCCGCCTCGCCGCCGACGATCTGGCCGGCGCGGGGGTTGCCCTCGGTCAGCCCGATCTCGTCGGCCAGGTTGGCGCCGTAGCCATAGATCGACACCTGGTCGGTCAGGTCGTAGCGAACCGTGGCGTTGACCAGATTGTAGGCTGGAAGCGGCGCGGTGTTGGCCGCGTCGGAAAACCGCTTGCCGTAGCGCTGCAGGTCCACCTCGACCCTCAGACGGTCGTTCATCAGGTTCAGCGCCGGGATCAACCGGTACATTTCCTTGGGCGTCCGGTTGATCTGGTTGCCGGAGAAGTCGCGCTCGACCGGATTGGGTCCGGTTCCTTCAAAGTAGATGTAGTCGCCGAACTCCGGGTTCTGGACGGTGGCGTTGAACGTCAGGTCGAACCAGTCGAGCGGCGTCCAGCGACCTTCCAGCTCGAGGCCCAGCGTCTTGGTGTCGGTGATCGAGGTCTGGCTGATGTAGCCGCCGGAGACCGGGTCGAACTGCAGGCCGCCGAAGGTCAGGGAGTCATAGGCCGTGTAGAAGGCCGTGGCGTACAGGTTCAACGCGTCGGTCGACAGCTTGTAGCCCGCTTCCGACAGCGCCATCTCCTGCACGAAGGGAGCGGTATTGCCGGCGTTGGTGATGAAGTCGCCGAGCGAAGGCAGCCGGAAGGTCGAGGTGTGGCGGGCGAACAGGCCCATCCTTTCGGCGAAGCGCCAGTCGACGCCCAGGGTCCAGCCGGTGTGGTCGAACTCCCTGTCGAGGGCCGTGAACACGCCGGATCCCGTCAGAAAGGTGTCGTCGGCCACGGACGGGGTCTGGCCCAGGTTGACGGTCGCCGTGCCCTGGCTTGAACCGGTGAGGTCGATCCGCTCCCAGCGGACGCCGGCGTCGATGCGCAGGGCGTCGGTCAGGCTCCATTCATCGGTGAGGTACAGAGCCGTGGTGGTCGACTTCCCGTCGCCGTCGGCGAACTCGGCGCCGTAGCGGGTGATGCCGTTGTCGGTCATGCTGTAGAGGACGGTCCCCGCCGCATTGACCGCGACCAGGTCCAGCCTGCGCGCGTTCTCCTGGACGTCCAGCATGGCGTTGGCGGAGTAGCGATCGAAGCTCTCCTCGACCCTGGCGGCATAGAAGCCGAGCGCCACCTCATGCGACTGACCGCCGAACCGGAAGGTCCGCATCAGGCGGGCGTCGTTGATCGTCTCGTCAAGCGGCACATGGACCCAGCGCAGCGACGCGTCGATGACCAGGCCGTTGCCGTTCTGGTCGGGCGTGAAGATCTGGCCCGTGGTGCTGTAGCGAAGCTGGACGTCGGTCGCCCCCGGCGTGGCGGCCAGGAGGGCGGCGCGGTACTGGGCGATCCGGGCCGAGCCGAGCACCGGCGTGTTGGGGAACAGGCCGATGCGATAGCTGTCCGAGGTGCGGTGACGCGTGCGGTTGTCGAAATTCCAGCCGCCGCCGAGATCGTATTTGAAGACGGCCGTATACTGGGTCAGCTCGACGTCGGTGCCGCGGCTCAGGTCCCAGTCGAAGGCGCCGTTCCGGCCGCGCAGCGTCAGATCGTCGGTCTCCGATCCGGACAGGGTCCCGGTCAGGGCGTCGAAGCCGGGCACGTCGCTCGGATTGCCGGACGCGTCGAACTTCAGCGGCACCCCGGCCTGCAGCATGACCTGGTCGTCGAAATGCTTGATGTTGAATTCGATCGATCCCCGGTCGAAGTCGCGCCCGAGGGAGACGCGGATCTGGCCGCCCTCGTCGGCGGTGAAGCCGGGATCGCGCACGCCCTCCGAGGTCCGGTAGAAGCCGCCCACGCCAAAGCGCCAGTCACCGATCGGGCCGCCGACCCAGGCGTCGGTGCGGTAGAAGCCATAGTCGCCGATCTGGGCCTTGATCAGACCTTCAAAACGGTCGCCGCCCTGGCGGGTGATGAAGTTGATGGTGCCGCCGGGCGCATAGGAGGCGAAGATCGACGACGGACCGCCGCGAACCACTTCCATGCGGTCGATCGTTTCGTCTAGACGGAAGGACTGGTCGGCGTTCAGATAACCGAGGCCGGCGTCATGCTGGACCGGCAGGCCGTCCTCCTGCAGGGCCACGGCCGAGAAGCCTTCCTGGGGAATGCCGCGGGCGCGGATGTTGGCGCTGGCCTCGCCCCCCGAGGCCTCGACCCAGAAGCCCGGGACCGACTTCAGGGCGTCGGCGACGCCGGTCGGGTTGCGCATACGCAGCGCCTCCTCGCCGACCGAGGTCACCGCATAGCTGGTGTCGAGACGCGAGCGGCCGTTGACGCCGGCGCGGGCGGTGACGACGACGTCATCGACCGTGGAGGCGGCGGGATCCGCCGACTGGGCGTGCGCATGCGGGGCGAAGACGCCGGCGGCGCCGAAGGCTAGGAAACAGGCGCCGAGGCGCAGTGTGGATTGTCTCAACATGGTATGGCGATCCCCTCGTCGCGCTCCCGAACGAGCGCCTACCGGTTTCAGACGAGGGAGGCCGGGAAAAACGCCAGCTCGGGCGGATCAAGTTTTTATGTCAACTCATCCCGCCTTGCGGCGGCCGACGACCGAACGCCCGGGTCAGTGTCGAGACTTGCCCAAGGCTCCGCATGCCGCCAGCCCGGCTCCGGTGTTCCGTCGCCCGTCCAGGATAGCGAAAGCTTCAAGATGGTGGTCCGTCGGGATCACGTCGACACCGTCGTCGGCGAGGCCGTTGAAGATCTCGCCGCCGCCGCCGGCGGCGACGTCGCGGTCGGCCACGAACAGGGTGGCGAACATCACCGGCACGCCCTCGCGTCGCAACGCCGCCCACAGCGACTGATCCCGCGGATCGATGCGGTCGATGCCGGTCCAGGCCGTGAGCGCCCGCAGATTGACCCCCACCAGCTGGAGCACCTCGAGATCGGCGAGACTGTTGACCGGATGGATCAGACTCAGTTGGGGATCGATACGGTGGAAGGCGCGGGCCTGCGACGGCCGATACAGATTGATCAGCGTATAGTTCCGAGCGTCCGCGGCCCGCACGGCCTCGGCGATCGCCGGGATGGAGGCGTCCTCCTTCACATCGATGGCGAGGATGCCGCGCCCGCGCATGAACTCCAGGGTCTGCGTCAGCGTGGGGATCGAAAAGTCGGTCACCGTCCCCTCGTCGTCCTTGAGCCGCAGCGCCTGCAGCTCGGCCAGGCTGTGCGCCCCGACGGCGCCGGCGCCCGTGGTCGTCCGCTCCAGCGTGTCGTCATGCATGAAGACCAGCACGCCGTCGCGGGTGGTGCGGGCGTCCATCTCGATCAGCACGGGCGCCTGGGCGAGGGTGTGAGCGGCCGTCTCGATCGCGTTCTCCGGATAGCCGGGCTCCGGCCCGGCGCGATGGCCGCTGGTCAGGACGACCCCCTGCCCCACGAGGCATCGCATCAGATCGATGGTCGTGGGAAACGGGCTCACCACCGGCGAGACAGCCTCGGGAAGGCCGCCCGTTTGGGCCGACGCCGCGACCGGCGCCGCGGAGATCGCCAGGGCGATGACGGAGGCGGAGAGGAGCTTGCGAAGGATCATGGGCCGGTTCCTCAGAAGGTCGCCGTGACTCGGATCTGCGCGGTGCGGCCGTAGGTGGAATCTCCCAGCTTCTCCTCATAGGTCTCGTCGAGGATGTTGTGGATGTTGGCCGCGACCCGGATCCGGTCGGTCAGATCGAACGCGGCGCCGAGGTTCAGCAGCGAATAGCCGGGCATCAGGTAGCTGGTCGGATAGTCGCTGAAGAATTCATCGCGCCAGTAGCCGTCGGCGGTGACGCTCAGCCGGCGGGTCGGACGCACGGTTATGGTGCAGCTCGCCTCGTTCTGTGGACGGCCGAACAGCTGAACGCCCGCGCCTTCCTGTTCGGTCGAGTTCCAGGTGTAGGTGGCCCCGATGTCGATCCACGACGCCGGCTGGATCATCGCCTCGACCTCAACCCCCTCGAAGAACACCAGACCCGGGGTGTTCTGCGGCGTGGTGATCCCGGTCGGGCCGTCGTAGATGTTGAAGATGCCGTCGGTCGCCTCGCCCTTGTAGTAGGTCAGACTCCAGCGAGCGAAGCCGTTCTCGAGCGACTGGTCGACGCCCGCGTCCCACATCCACGAGCTTTCCGGGGTGAGGTCCGGATTGCCCTGGTAGGTCGGGGACGAGCCTCGCAGCTGGCGCAAACCAGGCGCCTCGGCGCCCGTGCCCCAGGAAGCGCGCAGCTTGGTGTCGACGCCGCCGATGTCCGCCCCGTCCGGCAGATTGTAGGCGCCGCTCAGCCGATAGGTGGTGTTGCCCCCGAACAGGGAGTTGTCGTCGTAGCGCACGGCGCCCGACAGATAGGCCCCCATGATCGGCGTGACGGTGGCGGTGGCGAACACGCCGGTTTCGGAGATGGAGTCGTCGACGGTGGCGTAGCCGCCGCCGCTGGGCTGTTCGAAGCGGCCGTCTTCCGTCTTGTGCTCCACGCCAGCCAGAAGGAAGCCGCCGCCGTCGCCGAGATCCAGGTTGCCGTAATAGCCGACCTCGGTGGTCCGGCCGCGGCTGTCCTGACGGACCCCGGGCGTGGTGTAGGTCGAGTCCATGTTGACCAGCGACGCCTTCACCTCGTGCGTCAGACGGCCGCCCAGTTGCTCCAGCCGCCCGCGCAACACGGTGAAAATCTGCTCGTTCTCGGACTCGCCGGGGCTGTCCTGAAACAGATAGCCCGGCAGGCCCAGAGGGTTGTTGGCCGGCAGGGAGCCGACGTCGACATCGTTGGCCGACTTCACGTATCGCAGCCAGGCTTCCAGATTGAGGGTCGGGGTGACATCCCAGTCCGCGCGGCTGTTCAGCGTCAGATTCTCGTACCCGTCCGGCTCGACATTGCCCGGCGGTCGGCTGGCCAGGGAAATTCCATCCGTCTGGTAATAGCTGGCGCTGGCGACATAGCCCGCGTTGTCGATACGCCCCTTCGAACCCGCCGACACCTGCCAGGTCTCATGGCTGCCGTAAGCGGCCGATAGCCGCAGGTCCGGATCGCCCTGCGGACGACGGGTGATGACGTTGATCACGCCCGCCGAGGCGTCGCCCCCATAGACGCCGGACTGAGGCCCGCGGAGTACTTCGACGCGCTCGACGTCCTCAAGCATGATGTGTTCGAGGCCGTACTGGTTGTCGGCTTCCGAGGGATTGTTCAGCTTCACGCCGTCTATCATCACCAGGACATGCTTGGTCGTGAAGCCGCGCATGCGCACCTGGGTGTTCTGGCCGATGCCGCCCGAGCGCACGCGGGTGACGCCCGGCACATGCTCCAGGATCTCGTCGAGGGAGGTCAGCTGCCGTTGCTCGATGGCCTCGCGCGACACCACGGTGATCGCCCCGCCCAGCTGCTCCAGCGGTTGCGCCCGCCGCGACGCGGTCACCACGACCTCTTCCAGCTGACTCGCATTCCCCGGCGTCTCGGGGGGCGATTGCGCCCAGGCCGGGCTGGAAACAGCGGCGGCCGCGGCCGAACCCAGAATGACCGCCTTCAGCGATCGTGTGACATATGAAGACATGGAACCCCCTCCTCGAACAGGCTCCCGCTTAGGTGCGCTCCGTGACCGGCGCTCAACGATTCCAAGACCCGGACGCAACAGACGGACCTGAAAACACCTGTTCGTCATGCAGGCGACGCACGCCCGGGCTAACATCGGCATGTAAACTTGGGGGTTGGGGGCGTGTTGTGACGGGGAGCGCGAGGGACTATTGGCCAACTTTGCTGAAGAGCTACCGTGTTCGACACGGCCTCAGTCAGGCAGTGCTGTCCTCACATCTTGGAGTTGACCAGACCACTGTTTCGCGCTGGGAGAGAGGTCTTGACACGCCGGGCGTTCGGATGCGGCGGCGCATCCGTGATCTGGCCCGCGGCAGCCAGGCCGCCCGTCAGGATCAGACCATCCGGATGCGGGTGCGCAACGCCCTGTGGCCCTCCTCATTGATGGGCAAGGGAGCGGTCTTCCTGGAGGCGAGCCGGGCGGTGGTTACGGAAGCTCAGCTTTCCGTGCCGGAGATCCGGGGCATGAGCGTCTACGGCTCCTTCGGCGACCAGACCGACGCCGTGACCGAACGTTGGGAGGAAGCCGGCATCTTCCGCGGGGATCTGGCCCTGGCCATGACCGTCAATGTCCTCAACCCGACCCTGCCCGGTCAAACCATCTATATCCAGACGCTCGACACGCCGCATTTCACCATCGATGGCGAGGTATGGTGCGTCTGCGAGATCAAGCGGATCGATGAAGCCCGCTACCACAGCCTTGTTCGGGACTTTGGCGGCAACAGCCTGCTGGTTCCGTTCGACGCTGTCTGAGCGCGCCTCTTCCAGCTCAGCGCGTCAAGGCTGACACGGCGATGTCCGGTTGATCGGTGAACAGACCGTCCACGCCCGCGGCCGCCAGGGCCCGGACCAGGGTTGCGGCGTCGCCGAGCCGGCCCTGGTAGCCGGGCTCCGTGGGGTCGCCCCGGCGCAATTCCAGCGGCAGATAGGGGTTCTCGGCGTTGACGCTCCAGACATGGACCTGCAGGCCGGCTGCATGGGCGTCGGCGACAAAGCGGGTGGCGGGCAGAGACCGGCCCACGACGTCACGCGGGAAGATCAGTTCCGTCTCGGGCCCGACGATGTCGGCGAAGGTCGAGATCCGCTTGAGACCCTCGGCGGAATACACATCCGCCCAGGCGCGAATGCCGTTGGCGCGCAGGATATCTTCCGGCGGCGCCACGCTGTTGAGCAGGAACATCAGCCGTACCGGCGTCAGAGGTTTCAATGCGACCAGGGCTTGGGGCCAGAACGACTGGATGATGACTGGCGCGTCCCGCCGGTTCAGATCCGCCGCCTGCAGCGCGTCAACCAGGGCCTGCTCCATCGGCAGGCCGATGGCGGCGTGATAGCCTGGGTTCTTGAGTTCGATATAGAGGCCGACCGGACGGCCTCGCCGTTCGCCTTCCTGGCGCGCGATGGCGATGATCTCGGCCAGGGTCAGGACCGGCTGCTCGCTGTCATGGGCGGCGCTGGCGGTCCGCTGTTGCGGGTTGCGCTCGCGGGCGCCGAGGGTCTTGAGCTCGGCGAGGGTGAAGTCCTCGACGAACCAGCCGTCGAAGGTCTCGCCGTCGATCGTGCGGGTCACGCGGCGGTCGGCGAATTCCGGATGGGCGGCGACGTCGGTGGTGCGGCCGATCTCGTTCTCATGGCGCGAGACCAGCACCCCGTCCCGGCTCATGACCAGATCGGCCTCGATATAGTCCGCGCCCTGGGCGACGGCGAGACGATAGGCCGCCTCGGTGTGCTCGGGGCGATGGCCGCTGGCCCCGCGGTGGGCGATGACGATGGGCGCAGCGGCCGGCGTCTGTGCGATGGCGAAGGCGGGCGCGGTCAGAAATGCTGCGACGATCAGAAGGCCGGCGAGACGGCGGAACATGGCGAACTCCTGTCCGGGGATCAGCGACGGATGGTCAGGCGCAGGCCGTACAGGCGGGGCTCGCCCAGGACGTTGGTCGGCATGCCGATCGACTCGCCCGCGCTCCCGGCGCCCTTGCGATAGACCTCGTCGGCCAGGTTGCTGGCGAAAGCCTCGACCTCCCAGGTCCCGGCCGTCGGCGCCCAGGCGGCCCGCAGGTTCAGCAGGCCGTAACTGTCCTGGTATTCGTCCTGCAGCAGGTCGGCGACGATCCGGCCGGTCTGCAGTTCGGGCCGGTCGTTGTCGTCGGCGAAGAAAATCTTGCTGCGCCACGAGTAGCTGGGGCGGATGTCCAGGGTCCCGCCGGCGAGGGCGACCTTGAGGGAGCCGCCGACCGACAGGCTGTGATCCGGCGAGCGGGCGAAGCGGTTGCCCTCATAGGCGCCCGAGCCGAAGCGCGCATGGCTGTAGGCGTAGGCGCCGAACAGCGACAGGGCGTCGGTCGCCTGCCAGTCGCCCTGCAACTCCAACCCATAGGCCTCGGCCTGGCCGGCGTTGGTGGTGATGAAGGCGCTGCCGACTAACTCCCGGGTTTGGAAATTCTCGTACTCGTAGAAATAGGCCGAGGCGTCGAACCGCATGCGCTGCTCGCGCAGATAGGTCTTCAGCCCGACCTCGAAAGCATCGACGGTTTCGGCCGGCGAGACGGTGAACCGGGCGGCGCCGCCCGGCGCCGACGGCGGGGCGCCCGACAGCACGGCGGCGCGGCGCCCGCGCGAATAGCTGCCGTACAGATTGGTCGCTTCGGTCAGGTCATAGCGGCTGGTCAACCGCCAGGTGAAGCCGTCGTCGCTGAGGTCCTGGCTCTCGACGCCGCCGTTTCCGGCCGTGGGCTGGGCGTTGATGCCGAAGGCCGGAAGGGCGGTGACCGACAGGTTGGTTCCATAGGCCGTCAGGCCTTGGAGCAGGGCGCGGGCCGTGCCGATCCCGACCGGCGTTCCGCTCGCGGCCAGGCCGGATGCCCCGACGATGCCGCCGAGAATGCTGCGCCCGGCGACGCTGCTGCCCCAGCGCGTGGTTTTTTCGTCTTCGGTGTAGCGCAGGCCGGCGCTGATCTCCCAGCGGTCGGTCGCCTTGAAAGTCGCGTCGGCGAACAGGTCGAAGGAATCCAGATCGGCGGTGTTGTTCGACGTCTCGACGTGGGCGGGGTTCAGGCGACCGGCCAAGGCGGCCGCCTCGGCGCCGGTCAGCAGGACGTTGCCGCCGCTGAGCTGGGCCACCGTCCCCTGCGCTAGGGCGCCGGTGAAGGCGGTGTTGGCGAACAGGGCCAGGGCCGCCGGATTGTCCGCCGGCAGGCCGGTGAAGGGGCCGCCGTTCAGCATGCCCGAGACCTGCGCCAGCAAAATGCGCTCGTCGAACCGGACATCGACCTGCGACCGCGCCCGCTCGCGATAATAGTTGGCGCCGACAAAGCCGCTCAGCCGGCTCCCTGCGTCATAGTTCAGTCGGAACTCCTGGTTGAAGAACTGGCCGCCGTTGTCCTCCATGGTCGTGAACACCGGCAGCGAGGTCCCGTCCGCGTCATAGACCTCGACCGAATCCACGTCGCGCCAGCCGGTGACGGAGTTCAGCGTCAGGGCGTCGGTCAGGTCGTAGTGGATCAGGCTGGTCACGCCGACGTACTGCTGATCGACGCCCAGGCCGCGTCCGTCGGCGAAATCCGCCGGGGCCGACAACCAGACCGGATCGTCGGTCGCCGTGCCCGCCAGGGCCGCGCCGGTCGCCGGATCGGTTGGTCGCAGATACATGGACTTGAAGCCCGTGCCGTCGGTCTCTTCCTGCTGGAAATTGACGATCAGATCGGCGCGAAACCGGTCGTTGGGGGTGAAGGCCGCAGCCGCCCGCACGGCGTCCAACTGCAGGGCGTTTAGCCCGTCGCCTGAATCGGGCGCCAGATTCTCCAGCGATCCGTCGCGCTCGCGATGCCGTGCCGCGAGGCGCAGCGACAGGGCGTCGTTGACCGGCAGATTGACCATGCCTTCGACCATGACCTGGCCCTGGTTTCCGGCCTCGGCCGCCGCCGACCCGTCGACCTCGGGCCCCGCATGATTCTGGATGACGTTGATGCCGCCGATCAGGGCGCCACGGCCGAACAGCGTCGATTGCGGCCCCTTGGCCACCTCGACCCGGGCGATGTCGAACAGTTCGACGAACGAGCCGCGCGACTTGGAGATGGGCACGCCGTCTTGGAACACCGAGACGCGCGGCTCGCTGAAAGAGTCGCCGCCCGACGAGTTGATACCGCGCACGACGAAGATTGGATTGTTCGGCGACTGGTCCTCGACCACCAGCCCTGGCGTATAGAGCGACAGGTCGCGCAGGGTCGAGACGCCGCGTTCACGCAGCGTGTCGCCGGTCAGGGCGGTCAGGGCGAAGGGCACTTCGGTTGCGGCCTGTTCGCGGCGCTGGGCGGTCACCACGATCTCCTCCAGCATCGCCGTCGGCGCCTCACCGCTCCGGACCGGCTGCAGGGCGACGACGCGGCCGTCGTCGCGGCTGATCCGCAGGCCGCTGTCGGCGATCAGGCGCTGCAGGGCCTGGCGCGACTCCATCCGTCCCTGAACCGCCGGCGCGGTCCGGCCGGCGGTCGCCGTCGCCGGATACAGAATCTGCACATCGGCCTGTTCCGACCAGGCGTTGAGCGCGGCGCCCAGCCCCTGGGCCGCGATGTCGAACGCGCGGACCCGATCCTGGGCCTGGGCCTGGGCCTGGGCCTGGGCCGGAGCGGCCGCGATCACGACGACCGCGGTCAAGCCCGCGAACAGCGCGTAAGGAGATACAGTCGACCTCATGGCCCCCGCCTCAGGTTCGGACGCCGCGACGGCGGCGCCTTCACTGGGGAGGACGGTCGGCTTCGCGGAAACCGCCAAGTCGCCGGAAAATTATCCTGCGTGGGTCAGAACCACGCCAGCGCCCGACGATTGCGCCCTGACCGGCAGCACGGCCTGAAGCGCGGCGAGGAAGTCCGACGGGTCGCTGGAGGTGAAGCGGCCGCCGATGCGCAGGTGGGCGATCTGCGGATCCGCGATCGTCAGCTTTCGCTCCAGATAGCGATTGTATTCGGCCACCGCCTCTTCGAGGGGTGCGTCCTCGAAGACGATCTCGCCCTGCGGCCAGGCGGTCGCCCGGGCGAGGGCGGATCCCGGGGCCTCGCCGGTCGAGACGACGCCATCTCGCAGGATCAGCCGTTTCCCGGGCGTCAGGCGGACCGGTCGGGGTCTGCGGCTCTCCGCCATCCCGTCGAGGGTCGTCAGCTCCAGCCGGTCGTCATCGAGGCGGGCGTTGTAGCGGCCGGGCGCGAGCCGCCATTCGACGCCTTCACCGCGGACATGGACGGTCGCGGCCCCGGCGGCGGCGCTGACGGCGATCTCGCCGCGCTCCAGCCACAGGGTCACGAGATCGGGTCCCGCGCGCCAGAACACATGGCTGTCGGTGTTGAGGTCGACCCGGGCGCCGGGCCCCAGACGGATGGTCCGGCGTTCGCCGACCCCTGTCTTCGCCTGCTCCCGCGCCAGCACCTTGCCGGACACCCCGACGCCGACGACCGCCAGCGCCAGACCGCCGAACGACATCAGGGCCGCGCGCCGCGACAGGGCCTTGTGCGGCGGCGCGGCGAGGACCGCGGGCGTATCGTCGAGGGCGCTCCAGGCAGCGGCGACCCGGGCACAGGCGATCGCACGGGCGGGGTCGGCCGCACGCCATCGCTCAAAGGCCTCCGGGTCGGCCGTGCCCGAATCCAGACGGCTGAGCCAAAGGGCGGCTTCATCCAGGGCGTCCGCCGCACGCCGCGCGGCGCCCGCGGACGGCTCGGCGGCGGAACCGGATTCGAATTCGGGCGGCGCTTTCATCATCGTGTTCATAGAGACGCACGACAGGTCGTGCACCACCAAGTCGACCGCGCTATTTTTTCACGCGGCGCGGTCCGGCCTCGCCCGGGGCCGACCGGGCCGCGGAGCGAATGGCCGGCTCCATCGGCCTGTCCGCCTGGATCATCGCCTGGGCCATCAGAACCATGCCCCGGGCCAATCGCTTCTCGACCGTCGACAGGCTGAGGCCCAGCCGCCGGGCGATGTCGCGCGACGACAGATCATGCAGTCGCCGCAGTTCGACGACCTCGCGGCAGCGCGGCGGCAGCGCCCGCAAGGCGTCAAGGGCCAGGCGTAATCTCTGCCGGCCCGACGTCTCATCGAAGGCGTCCGGGCTCTCGCTGTCGCTCAAAGCCCCTTCGGCGCTGGCGAGGGTCTCCATGACGACGATTCGCGCGCGCCGGATCTTCTGGATGCCCAGGTTGCGGATCATGGTCAGCACATAGGCGCGCGGATCGTCGATAAAGCGCCAGCCTTCGGACGCCAGAACCCGCGCATAGACGTCGTGGACGAGGTCGGCGGCCTCGTCACCGCCGGCGGCGCCGCGCGCGCTGAAGCGGCGGGCCATGGCAAGGTAGCGGGCCTCGAACGGCAGCACCTCGTCGATGAACCAGCGGTCGACCTCTCTCAGACCGAGCACGCGCGCCTCCCGTCCGGCGCAATGCCGACCCCCGCAGATGAAGCGCGGTTCGATGATGTCCGGGCGACGCTGGTGCGAAACTTTGCTGACGGTCAGGCGGAACGGCTGAAGTTCCTGCACCTGACCCGTTGACCCCCTATTCTGACCGGGTGAAACGCGCCGTTGACTCGGTAATCCGCAAGGGCGACTGGACGCCGGTTCAAGTTGGCTGGCGTCCCTTGCGTTAAGCAGTTGCAGCGATCCGACGCGGGCTCGGTATCCGCCGCCTTGGTGTGTTCGCCCAAAGCATGCGTAATCGGGCGGTCCTGCGAAGGGGCAAGCCGTCATCGCTTTCCCGGATCAGATCGAACGTCTTCCTGTCGGTGGCGCATTCATGCCTTTGACCGGCCCGGTCTCGATAAACGAGGATGAAGGCTTCTTCTCCCCTGCCCCGATCTTCTGGGATAGTAGACATCGGGTCCTGATGCCCCGCCATGATCCTTGTCAGACGCCTGGCGCCTCTTACGGATGCGTCAGGCGGCATTGGCGGTGTCCGGCGTCTGTCCCAAGGCGGAAAAGACCTGGAACACGAAGTCGGTCATGATCAGGGCGTTGATGCTGCTTTGGCGGCTGTCGTAGGCCACCAGCCCATGCAGCACAGCATGGCGGTTGGGAACCGGGTCGGCCTTGGCGGCGGCGAGGGCCTCGGGCGTCTTGATCGGATTGTACAGGTGGTCATCCAGACGCTGGTAGAACTGCAAGCCGTGCAGGCCTGAAGGCTTGGTGCGTGCGGGCGAGAGACGGCCAGCGAGTTCGCGCAGCCTCCTCTGGCTAGCGAAGCCTTCCAGCGCGCCGTCGTGAAGCCGGATTCGAGCAATCCGCTCGATCTCGGGAAACAGAAGGGGGCTGACCGCTCTCCAGGACCCTGCACCATGGTGGTCCAAGGCCAGGGTAAACACCGACCGCGCCTCGTCATCCACATCATAGGTGGCCAGATGTTCGAGAAAGACTGCCCTGACCGAAGGTCAATCAGAGTAGTGCGCCTCGAGGAGGAGGCTGACCTCACCCGCGTCCTCGGCGTCGTCCAGTCTATCGAAGGGGGTCGTGTAATGCGGCAGCCAACCCGCCGTTTCCACAAGCCGATGGTGGCGTCCTGTCGTCGCGATGAAGGCGTTGAACCGACGCATCGGCTCCGTCAGCTGGCCGATGGATGACAGGCTCTGGTGGAGCGCTTTCGTCGCGGCGAGAAACACCGGGTCAGGCCCGAAAGCCGGCAGGACGGGCATCCTAGGCAGATTGCCCTGAAATGCTGCATGGCCCCCAAGCCCGGAATCTCGATCCTCGGCATGACCGGGAGCGACTTCATCAGCGCTCGGTAAGGCCTCAGCGCATCATTGGCGGCTACGACAATACGTGCGGTGCGTTCGGCATTTTCCATGGCGGGCCTCCGATGGAACAATACCAGAACATTCGTGCTTGGCGAGTCCTCGTTTCATGGGTTCGAGGCAAGTCCTCCGCGCCGGTTATATGAGATTATTCCGCTTTCAGCTTGATGTGCAGATCATCTCCCCGTGGTGAGCGTGCAAACGAGTTGGGAAGACCAGAGCGAGGGCGGTATCGGCTCCACGTGGCTTCCACGGCTGGATTTGGGGTGCGGAATTTGGTCAAAGAAAAACCCGCTATCCTATTGGAATAGCTGGCTAAATCTTGGGTGCGGGAGCTCGCACTGGTCATCATAGTATACCCGGAACCGTGGACGTTTCCGCGTGATGGAAAGCTCCGCAAAGCGGCATTCATCGACGCCGTGTCACTTGGCGGCGATCAGCTATCCAAAACCAGAGGACATGGATGTGTTTAGCTGAAATCCGAGGCGCCGCTGGTCAGCAGCGCTCGAAGATCGCGGCGATGCCCTGGCCGCCGCCGATGCACAGGGTCACCATCGCGTACCGGCCGCCGGTGCGCTGAAGCTCGTACACAGCCTTGACGCTGTTGATTGCGCCAGTGGCGCCGACGGGGTGCCCGATCGAGATGCCGCTGCCGTTCGGATTGACCTTGTCAGAGTCCAGACCCAGTTCGCGCGAGACTGCGCAGGCCTGGGCGGCGAAGGCTTCATTGGATTCGATCAGATCCATGTCGGCGATCCTCAGGCCGGCGCGCGTCAGGGCCTGCCTCACGGCAGCGATCGGCCCCAGGCCCATAACGGCCGGATCGACGCCCGCATGGCCCCAGGACACGATCCTCGCCATCGGCTTAAGCGCCAGACGCTTCACCGTCGCTTCGCCGGCCAGCACCAGGGCGGCCGCGCCGTCGTTGATCCCCGACGCATTGCCCGCCGTGACCGACCCCCCGGTCTTGAACACGGGCTTCAGTCGCTCGAAGTCGGCGCGGGAGGCATCATGACGGATATGCTCGTCGCGGTCGAAAATGATAGGTTTGCCCTTCTGCTTCACTTGGATTGGCTGGATCTGATCGACGAAACGCCCTTCCCTATCTGCGGCCGAGGCGCGGCGGTGGCTTTCATGGGCGATGTCGTCCTGGACCGCGCGATCGATGCCGTAACGTTCGGCCACGTTCTCGGCGGTCATGCCCATGTGATAGCGGTTGAACGGATCTGTCAGGGCGCCGGTGAGGCCGTCCACCAGGGCGGCGTCGCCCATCTTGGCGCCGAAACGGGCGGCCGGGACCAGGTAGGGCGCGCGGCTCATCGACTCGGCTCCGCCCGCCAGGGCCGTGTCCGCTTCGCCCAACCTCAGCACCTGTGCGGCGGACACCACCGCCTGCAGGCCCGAACCGCACAGTCGATTGACCCCCAATGCGGGCGTCTCGACCGCACAGCCGGACTCCAGCGCCGCCCACCGCGCCAGATAGGCGTCTCGCGGTTCCGTCTGGATCACCTGCCCAAAGACCGCATGGCCGATCGCCGCCGCCTCCACGCCGGAACGGCGAATCGCCTCCGTCGACACTTGCGCGGCCAGTTCGGTCGGCGGCGTATCCTTCAGCGCGCCGCCGAATGCCCCGACGGCCGTCCGCACGCCGGAAAGAACGAAAACTTCGTCCATGGAGATCTTCCTCAAGCCTGAAGCCGCCCTTTCAATCAGGGCGCGATGATGATTCGGGCGCGTTTGCGCCTGCCCGCTCGCAGCGGGTTTTCAGTTCGCGACCACGCCAGGTGCCGCGGGGGCGACGCCGGACTGGACGCGGGCGGGATGACTGACCTCGTGGCTGTACTGAGCCGCGCCCGATTGGGGAACGACTTCGCCCGCACGGTCGCGGATCAGCGTCCACTGCGCCTCGATACGGTCGGCGGCGTCGGGGACGTCCCCCACCCAGACGCCCTGGGTCATGGTGATGTGGGCCTGTTCGAAGGCGCCTGCGCCGGCCAGGAGGATGGCGCGGGTCGGGGCGTTCTCGCTGGCCAGGGCCACCACGCCGGGGCTGACCAGATCGGTCGACAGGCCGCGCAGGTCGTCTTCCGAATACAGGCCCTCGGTCATCCGGGTGGCGGCGCTCGGCGCCAGGCAGTTGACGTGAATTCCCGACTTCTGACCTTCCAGCGCCAGGGTCTGCATCAAACCGACCAGGGCCATCTTGGCCGCCCCGTAGTTCGACTGGCCGAAGTTGCCGTAGAGGCCGGATGAGGAGGTGGTGAAGATCACCCGGCCGTGGCCCCTCTCGCGCATGTACGGCCACGCCGCCTTGGTCAGGTTGACCGAGCCCATCAAGTGCACGTCCAGCACCAGGGCGAAGTCGTCGAGATCCATCTTGGCGAAGGTCCGGTCGCGCAGGATGCCGGCGTTGTTGACCAGAATATCCACGCTGCCCCAGCGCTCGACCACCGCTTCCACCATGGCGAAGACGCCGGGGCGGTCGGTGACGCTGCAGCACCACGGCATAACCTCGCCGCCTTCGGACCGGATTTCGGCGGCGACTGCTTCGCAGGCCGCTGACGACAGATCGTTGACCACGACCTTCGCACCATGACGCGCCAACGCCATCGCATGGCTGCGGCCCAGGCCCCCGCCCGCACCGGTGACGATCGCGATCCGTCCGCTGAGATCAATAGCCATGATGGTCTCCCTGTCTTCGCCGTGTTGGCCGGCGTTAAGCGCCTGCACTCTCATCATCCTGGCCAAAAGGTCAATATTCACCAGTCGGCTAGTGAATGTTGACGCGATGAGAAATCGGTGAGACGGTGCTCCCACGGCGCCGACAGAGCGCCTGAGGAAACACCGAGGAGGAAATCATGGGGCGCAAGCTCTGGCTGACCACATCCGCCGCCGTCCTACTGTGGGCCGGAGCCGCCCAGGCTCAGGACGCCACGACGCAACAGACGGACGACCAGCAAAAAGCGATTGAGGTAGGGGAAGTCGTCGTCACGGCCGAGCGCCGCACGACGAACCTTCAGGAAACTGCGGTGGCCGCCACCGTGCTATCCGGCGACAGCCTCGATGACCGCGGAGTCTTCTCCCTCGAGCAGTTGCAGTTCGTGGCGCCGTCCACGACGGTGCAGAATTTCGGCCAGGGGAACTATTTCAACGTCCGAGGCATCGGAAAATCCGAGCCCACCACCGCCATCGGCGTGGGCGTGACCACCTATCGGGACGGGGTGCCCGTCTTCCCCGGATATTTCCAGACGGAGCCGTATTACGACATCGGCAGCGTCGAACTGCTGCGGGGGCCCCAGGGCACCTTCGCGGGCACGAACGCTACGGGTGGCGCGGTCTTCATCACGTCTCGCAACCCCGATTTCACGGGGCTGAACGGCTATGTGATGGGCCAAGTCGGCAACTACGACAACCTCAAGGTCCAGGGGGCGATAAACCTCCCCCTCACCGACACCCTCGCGGCCCGTTTCGCGATGAACACGGAGAAGCGCAGCAGCTTCCACGACATCACCGGCCCCTACCGCGGTCATCCAGGCGACGTGGACATGAACAGCGCGCGCGCCAGCTTCCTGTGGACGCCTACGCCGCCGCTGCGGGTGCTGCTGAAGGGCGACTACAACAAGCTGGATTTCGGCGGCTATCCGGCCGACCCCGTCCTTTCCACCAACGATCCGTTCGAGATCACGGCGAACGGCCCGCACTCCGGCGTTGACGAGACGGCGCGTGTATCGCTGAACGTCAGCTATGTGTTCGACAACGGTATAACCCTGCGTTCGATTACCGGTTACCAGGACGGGATCAGCGAGTTCTCGACCGACCTCGACGGCACCAGCGCTCTGAACAACACCTTCTATGACCGCGTCGAGGAAGAGGTCTGGTCACAGGAGATCAACCTCGTCTCGCCCGACAACCAACGCCTGACGTGGCTGCTGGGCGCCTTCTGGCAGCAGGACAAGGTCACCTTCCCCGTCACAACCTTCCCGCAAGGCGCCTATCACGTCGGCTTCCCCGAAGGCGTGCTCGACTATTACATCTTCGGCGAGACGCCGAAGGAGACCAAGGCTGTCTTCGGCCAAGTCAGCTATGACGTCTCCGACCGGCTGCAGATCCAGTTGGGCGCCCGCTGGTCCGAGAGCACCTCGCGCAACGAGAATGTGTATACAACCTATCCGGCGCTTGGCCTGCAGTTGCTCCAGAACGACGAGGTCACGGCCGAAAAGACCACCGGCAAGCTGAGCATCAACTACAAGGTCGATGACAACAATTTCGTCTACGGGTTCGTGGCGAACGGCTTCAAGATGGGCGGGCTGAACGCGCCGAACTTCTATGCTCCGGCAAGCTCGTTCGGACCGGAAGACGTGGTCGACTACGAACTGGGCTGGAAATCGACCCTGTTCGGCGGTCAGGTCCGCACCCAGCTGGGCGCCTATTACATGACTTATGAGGGCTTCCAGGTCGTCGTCGGCGATCCAGCTGTTCCGCTGTTCAGTTCGATCGTCAATGTCTCGGACGAAACCGTCCTGATGGGGCTGGAGGCCTCGGCCCAGGTGCGTCTGAAGGCCTGGACGATGGACGTCGGCGCCGCGGTCTCAAACTCCGAGCTCGGCGAATTCTACGCCGCCGATCCCCGCGTCGCGCGCAGCGGCACGTGCGACGCAGCCACCGGACCGGCGACCGCCAACTGTCTGAATCTCGACGGAAACACCCAGGGGTATGCGCCCGAGCTGACCTTCAACATCGGGGTCCAGTACGACTTCGCCCTGCCCAACGGCGCGACCCTGTCGCCCCGCATAGACTACGCCCACATCGGCGAAGCCTGGACGAGCATCTTCAACAATGAGGCTCTGGGCGACCGTCTGGAAGCCCGCAATCTGGTCAACCTGCTGCTCAGCTACAAGACCGGCGACTGGACGCTGGCGGCCTATGCGCTGAACGCGACGGACCAGACCTACATCGCCGCAGTCAACTCGCGTCTCCGCTATGCGGGCGCTCCCCGCCAGTTCGGCGTCAATCTGACGAAGACCTTCTGACCCTTCCGGGGCGGCGGTCGACCGGCCGCCGCCCTGTTCGCTCACCGGCTTGCCGGCCCCTGTAACCGTCTGGACTATCGCTCAAGGATGATCGGCTCCTCCCCCGGCCTCATGCAGGACTACCCCCTGACCGTGGACCGCTTTCTGGAACACGGCGCGAAATGGCACGGCGCCGCCCTGGTGGCGACGGCCGGCGCAGAGGCCGACCAGAGCATCGGCTACGCGGCGCTGCGGGACCGGGCCAATCGCCTGTCCGGCGCCCTGATTGATCTCGGGCTGAAGCCGGGCGACCGTATCGCCACGCTGGCCTGGAACACTCAGCACCACGTCGAGGTCTGGTACGCCTCAATGGGCGTCGGCCTGGTCTGCCACACCCTGAACCCGCGACTGACCGTCGCCCACCTGGCCGCCATGGTCGCCAAGGCCGACGACCGGGTCCTCGCGGTCGGGGCCGGCCTGCGTGACACGGCCGAGGCCCTGCTGGACGCCTGCCCTTCGCTCGAGCGCCTGATCCTGCTGGATGGAGACACGCCGGAAGTCGGACGGCCTGAGGTGATCGACCTGGAAGGCCTGCTGGAAGCGGGCGGTCGCGCTGTGCGGTGGGGACAGTTCGACGAGACGGCCCTGGCAGGGCTATGTTTCACCTCCGGCACCACCGGCGCGCCCAAGGGCGTGGGCTATACTCACCGCTCCAACTACCTGCACACCCTTCGCGCGCTGCAGGCGGATTCCATCGCCCTGACCGCCCGCGACAGCGTCCTGGTGGCCGTGCCGATGTTCCACGCCAACGCCTGGGGCCTGCCGTTTGCAGCGCCGGCCGTCGGCGCCCGGCTGGTCCTGCCCGGTCGATCGACTGACGGGGCCAATCTGGCGAGACTGATCTCCAGGCATGAGGTGACCGTGGCCGTGGGCGTGCCGACCGTCTGGCTGGGCCTGCTGGACCACCTGGACGCCACGGGCGGAGAGACTCCCAGCCTCGAACGCGTCATCATCGGCGGATCGAGCTGTCCCGACAGCCTGCTGCAGCGGATGGAGCAACGGCTGGGCGCCACGGTGCAGACCAGTTGGGGCATGACGGAGCTTTCGCCGCTCGGCGCCATCTCGCCGCGCAGCGACAAGCCCGGCGCGGCGCGCGGTTCGGGTCGTCCGCCCCTCGGCCTGGACCTTCTGCTCACCGACGCCGACGGGGCTCCCTTGCCCGATCAGCGCAACACGGTCGGCCGTCTGAAGGTGAAGGGCCAGAGCGTCGTGAACGCCTATTTCGGCGCCGGCGCTTCGGCTGTCGATGAGGACGGCTGGTTCGACACGGGCGATCTGGCCCAGCTGGATGACGACGGCAACCTGACCCTGGCCGGTCGCTCCAAGGATCTGATCAAGTCGGGCGGCGAGTGGATCAATCCCGTCGAGATCGAGGAAATCGTCGGCGCCCTTCCCGCCGTCGGGCTGGTGGCGGTGATCGGCCGCGCCGATCCCAAATGGGGAGAGCGCCCTTTGATGGTGATCGAACCCGCCTCCGGACAGCAGATCGAGGACGAAAATCTGAGGGCGGCTCTTAAGGGCCAGGTGGCCGACTGGTGGATTCCCGAACGGATCGTTCGGGTGGAGGCCATGCCTCTGGCCGCTACGGGCAAGATCAACAAGGCACTGCTTCGCGCCACCTATGGTGACGCCTAGGATGACGGCCGTCTCCATCATCGAGTCGGCGCCCCGTCCTCAGGGAGCGCCTCAACGCCCCGAGGCCCAGATCATGACGACCCCGCCCCGCAAACCGCGCCGCAAGGCCGAACAACGCGCCGAGAGCCTGGAGCAGCTGCTCGATGCCGCCGAAGAGCTGTTCTCGCGGCACGGATTCTACGGGGTGACGATCAAGGACATCGCCGACAAGGTCGGCGTCCACAAGTCTCTGATCCACTACTACTTCACCGACAAGCAGGACGTGTTCGACAAGGTCATGGCGCGCCGCGCGCCGGTGACCAGCGGACGCCGGATGGAGGCCCTGGACTCCTATGAGACGGCCGCCGCCGGCAAGCCGACGGTCGAGGGGGCGCTGCGCGCCTTCCTTGACACCGACCTGGACACCTACTCCACCGGCGGCGACGGCTGGCGGCATTTCGGCGCCCTGAGCGCCCAGATCAACAACACCCCGGCCTGGGGCGCCGAGGTGATGGACCGCCTTTACGACCCTGTTGTCCTGCGTCTCATCGAACTGCTCAAGCAGGCCATGCCCGATGCGCTCGATGAGGACATCTTCTGGGGCTACCACTTCGTCACCGGCGCTCTGACGCTCAGCCTGGCGCGCACCGGCCGGATCGATCACCTGTCCGGCGGCAAATGCCGATCCGACGACTTCGAGGCGATCAAGGCCCGGATGGCGGCCTTCATGGCCCACGGCTTCATCGGGGTCTGCCGCGACCGCGCCGAGGAACGGCGAAAGCGGGCCCGCGAATGAGCCCCGGCGGCCTCCCGTTCGCATCGACGCCCGAAGCTCTCGGTTTCGATTCCGGGCGTCTCGCCCAGCTCGACCGCTACATGGCGGGCATGGTCGAGACCGGGATGGTCGCGGGCACCTCCACCCTGCTGATGCGCCACGGACAGGTCGCCGCCTTCACCACCTTCGGCAAGGGGCGGCTGGACGACGAGGCGCCGCTGGGCCGGGACGCCGTCTTCCGCATTTACTCCATGACCAAGCCCGTGACCGGTGTGGCCATGATGATCCTGTTCCAGGAGGGGCGCTGGACGCTGGACGACCCCGTCACGGATCACCTGCCCGAACTGAACGGCCAGAAGGTCTTCGCCGGCGTCGCCGACGACGGAACCCTGCAGACCGAGGCGGCCATCCGCCCGCCGACGATGCGCGAACTGATGAGCCACACCGCCGGGTTCGGCTATGGCCTGTTCGACGTGCACCCGCTCGAGCGCGCCTATCGCGAGGCGGGCGTGATGACCGCCGACAGCCACGAGGACCTGCTGGCCCGCGCCGCCCGGATCCCGCTGATGTTCCAGCCGGGCACGGAGTGGTTCTACTCCATCGCCACCGACCTTCAGGCCCTGGTGGTGAAGCGGCTGTCGGGCATGAGCTTTGGCGACTTTCTGCGCACCCGCATCTTCGAGCCCCTCGGCATGATCGACACCGGCTTTCACGTGCCGGCGGATCAGGTTCACCGGCTGGCGGAAATGTACCGCGACGACGGGACCGGCAGGCTGAAAGTCGCCGCCGAGGCCTTCGACATGCCCATCAACGACTACACTCGCCCGCCCCGTTTCGAGAGCGGCGGCGGCGGCCTGGTGTCGACGGCCGTCGACTACGCCCGCTTCTGCCAGATGATCCTGAACCGCGGTGAACTGGACGGGGTTCGCATCCTGAATTCCGAGACCGTCGATCTGATGGCGACCAACGTCGTCCCCGAGGCGGTGCTCAAGACGACCAATACCCTTCGCCTGCTGCCCTTCAATCCGGCGTTCGGCTTCGGCCTGGACTTCGCCATCGCGATCGATCCCCAGGCGCTCGGCATGGCCGAAGGCCGCGGCACGCTGAGCTGGGGCGGGGGCGGCGGGACCTGGTTCTGGATCGACCCGACCAATGATCTGATCTTCGTCGGCATGATCCAGCGCATGGCCGATCCCGTCAGCAACGAATTCCGCGCCCAGGCGCGGGCCCTGACCTACGCCGCCCTGACCCATCCCGAGAAATAGACGAGCCAGAAGCTCGCTTCACCGAGGAAACGACATGAGTGCAACGCCGATCGAATCCGAAGGCCCGCCCGCCGCAATCAGACCATCGGTCGGCCGGCGCGCCTGGGTCGCGCTGGGGGTGCTGTGGTTCATCTATGTTCTGAACTTCCTGGACCGGCAGTTGCTCTCCATCCTGGCAAAACCGATCCAGGATTCGCTGCACATCACCGATGGACAATTGGGCCTGCTCGGCGGCCTGTATTTCGCGTTCTTCTACTGTTTCATCGCCATCCCCGTCGGATGGCTGGCCGACCGCACGAACCGCGTGGCCGTGGTCTCCATCGCCTGCGGACTCTGGAGCGCGGCGACCATGGCCTGCGGTCTGTCGCGCACCTTCGGCCAACTGGCCGTTTCGCGTATGGCGGTCGGTTTCGGCGAGGCGGGCGGCGTGCCGCCGTCCTACGCCATCATCACCGACTACTTCCCCTTGGGACGCCGCGGCATGGCGCTGGGTCTGTTCAATCTCGGCCCCCCCATGGGTGCGGCCCTGGGCATCGCCTTCGGGGCGTCGATCGCCGCCGCATTCAGCTGGCGTGACGCCTTCATCGCCATCGGCGTCCTCGGCCTGATCGTCGCCGCCCTGACGCCGGTTCTCGTCAAGGAGCCGAAGCGCGGCGGACTGGACCAGGCGACGGGTGCGGCGCCGCTCACCCGGGCGCCCTTCTGGGGCACGGTGCGCATGTATTTCTCAACCCCTACGCTGGTTCTGGCGGCGCTGGGCAGCGGCGCGACCCAGGTGATCACCTACGGCCTCGGCAATTTCTCGGTTCTGTTCCTGATGCGTGAAAAGGGCATGACGCTGAATGACGTCGCCCTGTGGTACGCCCTGCTGGTGGCCGTGTGCATGGGCGGCGGCATCTTCGCGTCGGGGTGGTTGATCGACCGGTTCACGCGGCGGTCCAAGAAGGCTTATGCGCTTTTGCCGGCCATCTCGCTGACGCTCGCGATCCCCTTCTATATCGCCTTCGTCTGGGCTCCCTCCTGGCCGCTGGCGCTGGCGCTGCTCTGTGGACCGACCTTCCTCAACTATTTCTACCTGTCGTCCTCGGTCGCCCTCGTCCAGGAAGAGGTGAAGCCGAACCAAAGGGTCATGTCAGGCGCGCTTCTGCTTCTGGTCATGAACTTCATCGGGATGGGCCTGGGTCCGACCTATGTCGGCGCCGCCAGCGACTATTTCCACGCCGCCCATCCGGACAACTCGCTTCAGATCGCCCTCTACACCCTGACTCCCTTCTATGTTGTGGCGATCAGTCTGTTTCTTTGGCTGGCCAAACTTCTGGGCCGCGACACGTCAAGAGAAGGAGCCGTCTGATGTTCCGCCAACTCGTTTCAACATGTGCGGCCCTCGCCTTCCTCGCCTCCATCGCCGCCGGCTCTCCGGCCACCGCGCAGACGCGTCCCGTCGTGACAGCACCGGCGGGCGCCGTGCGCGGCATGACAGAAGCCGACATCGCCAGTTTCAAGGGCATTCCGTATGCATCGCCCCCTGTCGGGGCGATGCGCTGGCGACCGCCCTCTCCAGCTCCCGCCTGGAGCGGCGTTCGCGACGCCAGCCGATACGGCTCCGCCTGCATCCAGCCGACGCCCCGCGTCCAATCGATCTATTCCGCTGATCTCGGCCCGACCAGCGAAGACTGCCTGACCCTGAACATCTGGACGCCGTCTACGATGGGCAAGGCGCCGGTCATGGTCTGGATCCACGGCGGGGCGCTGGTGACCGGCTCCAGCAAAGAAGCTCTGTATGACGGCGCCCGTCTGGCCCGCGAAGGCGTCGTGGTGGTGTCGATCAACTACCGTCTCGGCGTCCTGGGCTGGCTGGCGCATCCGGAATTGAGCGCGGAGAGCCCCGCAAGCATATCCGGCAACTACGGCCTCATGGACCAGATCGCTGCGCTCGAATGGGTGAAGCGGAACATCGCGAGCTTCGGCGGCGATCCGGACAATGTCGCCATCGCCGGCGAGTCGGCCGGCGGCCTGAGCGTCCTCTATCTGATGGCGTCGCCGCTTTCGCGGGGTCTGTTCGACCGGGCCATCGCCCAAAGCGCCTACATGATCTCCACGCCGGAACTGAAACAGCCGCGGCACGGGGCGCCGGCGGCGGAGGCGGCCGGCGCCGCCCTCGCCCGGACCCTTCAGGCGCCCAGCCTGCGCGCCCTGCGGGGGATGGACGCCCAGGACATTACCGACCGTGCCGCACTCGGCGGCTTCGCCACCTTCGGCGTCGTCGATGGCATGATCCTGCCGCGTCAGATCGTCGATGTGTTCGACCGGAACGAGCAGGCCAAGGTCCCCGTCCTGGCGGGCTTCAACAGCGGCGAGATCCGATCCCTGCGCATGCTGGCTCCCGCCGTTCCAGGCGCCGCCACCGACTATGAGCGCACGATCCGCGACCGGTACGGCGATCTGGCGGAAGAGTTCCTGCGTCTCTATCCCTCGTCCGACATGGAGGAGAGCATCCTCGCCGCCAGTCGCGACGCCCTCTACGGCTGGACATCCGAGCGGCTCGTCCGCTCACAGACGGCGGCCGGCCAACCGTCCTTCCTCTACCTGTTCGACCACGGCTATCCCGCTGCGGACGCGGCGGGGCTCAGAGCGTTTCACGCCAGCGAACTGCCGTATATGTTCGGCGCACTGGAGCGCACGCCGCCGCGCTGGCCTACGATCCCTTATACGTCTGAAGAAAGTCGCCTCAGCGACGCAATGGTTAGCTATTGGGCCAGCTTTGTGCGTGGCCAAGCGCCCCACGCAGACGGAGCGCCTGCTTGGCCGCCCTACGGGGACGCCGGGGCCTACCTTCGGTTCGACGACAGGCCGACCGTGGGAACCGACCTGTTCCCCGGCATGTTCGAACTTCACGAAGCCGCCGTGGAACGCCGCCGTAACGCGGGCGACCAGCCATGGAACTGGAACAGCGGCCTAGCCTCCCCCACCCTCGCCCCATCCCCGTAATGCCTAGCCTCCGATCTGGAGGACGGGGGCGCAGGCTCGTTGGAGCGCGCATTGGAACGCAGCGACAGCGGGAAGCGAAGGATCTCGTTCACAAGCTGATCGAGACCGTGGTGGTTACGCCACCGGAAGAGCGCGGATAGTTTGCGTTGACGGTACAAGGCAAAATCGCCGCCCTGGTGAACCAGGGCGGCGAAAATACTATGAAGTTGGGTGCGGGAGCTCGATCGGGTCGACACCTAACACCACAGCTGATCTTTGCGGCTTAATCGTAAAAGCGCCACAACCGATTGGCTCAGGACCCGGAATGCGACACCCTGCGATGAGCCACGAAGGATCAGACCGGCAATGGCCCGGTATAGGTCGCCCGCGGACGCTCCACCCCGGCGATCATCTGCTGTTCCTGGGCGTGCGCGATCCAGCCGATCGCCCGGCCGATGGTGCCGATGCCGATTTCATTGCCTTCGAGCCCAAGCTTCTGGCCGAGGAACATGATCGGCAGAATGAAACTCGGCCGCATGCCTGTCAGCTCGACGGCAACGCTGATGGCGCGCGTCAGGCGATCGAACGCCTGATCGCCGGCGAACGTCTGTTCAAACGCAGACAATAGCGCCTCGGCGCGGGGATCGCCCGTGTCGTGGATATCGTAGCGGTCGAACGCCGGAATGGTGTCGCCGGCCCGGAACACGCCGACCACGACATCCTCGGGACGGTCGCTGAGGGTGATCTCGCGAAGCAGTCGGCGCATCGTTTCGGTCCGCTTGACACGCAGTTTCTGGCCGCGCCCGGCGAGCATCCCGACGAGGACGGCCGAATAAGGCGTCACTCCGGTCGCCGCCGAGCGAACCGCGTGGGTCGTCGGATCGAACTCGTGGTCGGCGGCGAGGATCAGCGCCCTCCGGATCAGATCCGCCACCCCCTCGGGCGCGCCCCGCGAGGCGGCGATGAAGCTGTGTAACGGCGCGGAGGACGGCCGGTCCTGGCCGACGAGAATGGCCGCCAGCCACCGCAGGGCGTCGGCGCCCGTCCGGGCGAAGCCCTCGGCCGAAAGGTCGAAGGCCAGCGGATTGGCGTGTTCGACCAGGGGCAGGACCGACAGGGCGCGATCATGCGCCGGCATCCGCCCCAGCACCGGGAAGAGGATGTCGTGGGAGGTCGGCAATCGCGGGAGGCGGTCTGTGAAAATGTCCGCCGAGTCCGCCTGCCAGAGCAGGGCCGCAACCGATTCCACCGAGGCGGTCTTCGACAGCTCGATCGCGCTCTGGCCCCGATAATAGGTGCCGTTCTCGGTCAGCAGGGTGATGGCGCTCTCGCGCGGCGTCGGGGCGACCGTACGGGTCCGCTGCACGCCCGTCATCAATCCGAGAATGTCGGAGCGCCAGTACCGCCGCGTCCGGCTGCCCGGCGTGGGAAACGACCGCAGCTTCTTCCGGCTGACATAGGCATAGAGGGTGGCGGTCGAGACCCCGAGCATCTGGGTCGCCTCCGCAGCGTCGACATAGAGTTCGTCATCCATGGGGCCTGCATCGCATATTGACTCGATCAGTCAAGATTGACGTATCTTGATCGCCAAGGTTCCCTGTCCATCAAGCACGACCGAAAAGAGTCGGGCGATTGGGAAGGGGACGATCATGACCAAGGGATTTCACGCCATCATTCCGCTCGGGCTGGCTTTGGCGGCCGCCGGGGCCGCACAGGCGCAGACGCCGCCCGCGTCGCCCGACACAACCACGACAGGCCAGGACGCGGCGCGCATCGACGATGTCATCGTCACCGCCCAGCGGCGCAGCCAGAATCTTCAGGACGTGCCGATCACGATGAACGTCATGGGCGCCGAGGAGGTCGAACAGGCCCGCATCGTCCAGGTCAGCGACGTCGCCAACCGCACGGTCGGCCTGAATTTCGACGCCTTCCCCGCCTCCCAGCCCCGCCCCGCGATCCGCGGCATCGGCTCGTCGGACCGCGGCGCGGCGGGCGATCCGTCCACGGCGGTCTTCATCGACGAAGTCTATATGGGCCGGCCCGCCGCCGTGGCCTTCGACGCCTTCGACGTGGCGCGGATCGAGGTGTTGAAAGGCCCGCAGGGCACCCTGTGGGGCAAGAACGTGGTTGGCGGCGCCATTCACGTGGTCAACCAACGCCCCAGCCTTTCGGGATTCGACGCCAGCGTCGCGGCCACTCTGGGGAACTACGACCGCGTCGACGTGGCGGGGTTCGCCAACCTTCCTCTCGGCGACACCCTCGCGCTTCGCCTCAGCGCCAGTTCGCGCACCCATGACGGCTATGTCCGCAACACCTACCTCGGCAACCGCGTGGAGGATCAGGATACGAAGAGCCTGCGGGCCCAACTGCTGTTCCGGCCGACTGATAATCTGAGCATTGTTCTGGGAATCGACGGCACGCGGGATCGCGCCACGGCCCAGGCCCGGCACACGATCGGGGTGGACCCCGCCAGCGGCACCGCGGCTGTATGGCGTCCGACCATCGACCCGGATCGCGACACCACGCGGATGGACACCAACGGCTATGACGAGCGCGACACCTGGGGGGTGCGGCTCGGCGTCGACTGGACGTTCGACGACTTCGTCCTGTCGTCGATCAGCTCGTGGCGCCGGCTGGACTACAACAGCTTCGGCGACGGGGACGGCGGCAACCCCACGACCAACGCCCTGAACATCCGGGGCGACCAGATTGAGAAGACGAGCTTCGGCAGTCAGGAACTGCGCCTCTCGGCCCTGCCGGGCAGCCGCCTCGGCTGGGTCGTCGGCGCCTACTATTTCCACGCCGACACGGACCGCACTGATATCTTCCGGCTCGACAGCCCGCCGCAGCCCTCCGGGACCTTCGGGGCCATCGACCGCTACGACCAGTCCAACATCACCGAAAGCGTCGCCGCCTTCGCCGACGCCACCTGGGCGGCGACCGACCGGTTCAACATCTTCGGCGGCCTGCGCTGGTCGAAGGACGAGAAGGACTACGACGTCTCGAACGCCGCCAGCACCGCCCTGCTGCGGGCCCGCGAGCGGTTCACCATCAGCGCCTCCGACTCGTGGGACGAACTGACCTACCGGCTGGGTGGCGACTATCAGCTGGCCGATCACGTCATGGCCTATGGCGTGATCTCGAGCGGCTTCAAGAGCGGCGGCTTCCAGGACACGGCGACCACCGGCGTCAGCGCCGCGACGCCCTTCTCGCCCGAGACGGCGACCAACTATGAGATCGGATTGAAGGCGGAACTGTTCGACCGCGCCCTGCTGCTGAACCCGAGCCTGTTCTGGACTGACTACACCGACCTGCAGGTGCGCCGCACCGTCGGATTCGACACCATCACCACCAACGCCGGTTCGGCCCGGATCAAGGGCTTCGAACTGACCTCGCGCTGGGAGCCGGTCGAAGGTCTTTCGTTGGGTCTGGCCTATGCCTGGAACCACGCCCGGTTCGAGGAGCTGATCGACAATGGGCGGGATTTCTCAGGCAACCGCCTGACCCGAAATCCCGAGCACAAATGGACGTTCTCGCCCGCCTATGAACGCACGCTGGGCACCGGCGCGGTGCTTTCGGGCACCGTCGACGTCCAGTATGAGAGCTTCATCTTCGACGACATCGACAACAACGCCCTCAACGTCCGGCCGGCCAAGACCCTGGTGGACGCTCGCCTCCGCTTCACCAGCCCGGACGGCCGCTGGGAGGCGTCGCTGTGGGGCAAGAACCTTGGCGACGAGGTCTACATCACCCATCAGTACATCCTGACCGGCGGCCAGTTCGCCTTCTACGGCGAACCCCGGACGTTCGGCGCCACCGTGCGCTGGCGCTACTAGGATCCCTGTCTTGAGCCCAAGTATCCTCGCCCTGTTCGGCTTCGGCATGGTCATCGCCTTCATGGTGCTGATCATGACCCGGCGTCTGTCGGCCCTGTCCGCCCTGATCGTCATCCCGCTGGTCGTCGCCGCCCTCGCGGGCTTCGGACCGGAGATCGGCGGCATGGCCGTGCAGGGCGTCGTCGCCCTGGCCCCTACGGCCGTGGTGCTGCTGTTCGCCGTCCTCTATTTCGGGATCATGATCGACGCGGGTCTGTTCGATCCGCTGGTCCGCAGGGTGCTGAAGGCGGTCGGCGGCGACCCGCGCAAGGTCGTGCTGGGGACCGCGATCGTGGCGCTGATCGTCTCCCTCGACGGAGACGGCGCGACGACCGCCATGGTCACCATCACCGCCTTCCTGCCGATCTACCGCCGGCTGAAGATGAACGTGCTGGTGCTCGCCGTGCTGCTGGGTTCCGCCAATGCGATGATCAACATCCTGCCCTGGGGCGGGCCGACGGCGCGAGTAGCCAGCGCCCTTCAGCTGGATATCAACGACGTCTTCCTGCCCCTGATCCCGGCGATCCTGATCGGCGTCGCCGGGGTGATCGCCCTGGCCTGGTATCTGGGCAGCGTCGAACGACGGCGTCTGGGCGTGGTCGCCATGGCGTCAGGAACGTCGGACTTCACGGCCCTGCGCGAAGACGGGTCGGCGGTGGCCCGGCCGCGCCTGATCTGGGTCAATCTGATCCTGACCCTGGCCGTTCTGGCGGCCGCCATCACCCGCATCCTGCCGCTGCCGCTGGTGTTCATGATCGGACTGGCGATCGCGATCACGGTCAACTATCCGCGCGTGATCGAGCAGCGTGCGCGTATCGCCGCCCACGCCCCCAACGCGATCGGCATCGCCGTCCTCGTCTTCGCCGCCGGCGTCTTCACCGGCGTCCTCGACGGCACGGGCATGGTGGCGGCCATGGGCGCCGCCTTCGTCCATGTCATTCCCCCGGCGCTGGGCCCGCACATGGGGCTGGTGACCGCCCTGGCGAGCGGTCCGCTGAGCTTCGTGATGTCCAACGACGCCTACTATTTCGGCATCGTGCCGGTCATCGCCGAGGCCGCCGGCCACTATGGCGTCGCGCCGGTCGAGATCGCGCGGGCGTCCCTGCTGGGCCAGACCATTCACAACCTCAGTCCGCTGGTGGCGGGCGTCTATCTCGTCGCCGGCATGCTGGACGTGGAGGTCGGCGCCATGCAGCGGTTCGGGCTCAAATGGGCCGTCGCTCTCGCGCTGTTGCTCGTGTTCGGCGCGGTGATCACCGGCGCGGTGCCCTTCGGCGCCGCCGGCGTGGGGGGCTGACCATGACCGGGACCGATTCCTCCTCCGCGCCCGACGCCGCCGTCGCCTGGACGACGGTGGTCGTCCCCGTCGGAGCCCTGGGCGCCGGCGTCCGCGCCGATCTTCTGGAACAGGCGATGGCGGCCGGGGCGGACGCGATCGCGCTCGACGCCGGCTCCACCGACAGCGGACCGGCCTATCTCGCGACCGGGAAATCCAAATACAGCCGGGACTCGCTCAAGGCGGATCTGACGGTGCTGATGGCCGCGCGCGACCGCTGGAAGGTACCATTGCTGATCGGCTCGTGCGGGACGTCCGGCTGCGACGCGGCGCTGGACTCCACGCGCGACATCGTCCTCGAGATCGCTGCCGAGCGGGGACTGAAGCCCCGCATCGCCCTGCTCTATTCCGAAGTCGATCCCGAACTTCTCAAGGCCCGGAACACGGCCGGCCGGGTGCATCCCCTGGCGCCGTTCGGACCTCTTGAGAACGGGACCATCGACCTGTGCGAGCATATCGTCGCCCTGATGGGGCCGGAGCCCTACATCGCCGCCCTTGAGGCCGGGGCCGATATCGTGCTGGGCGGACGGACCACCGATACCGCCGTCCTCGCCGCTGTCCCCCTGATGCGCGGGGCGGGCGCCGGCCCGGCCTGGCACGCCGGCAAAATCGCCGAATGCGGCGGACAATGCACCGTCAATCCGATCGACGGCGGGGTCGTCATCCGGGTGGGGCCCGACAGCTTCGAAGTCGCCCCGATAAGCGACGCCAACCGATGCACCCCCTTCACGGTCTCGGAGCACATGCTCTACGAGAACAGCGATCCGCACACCCTCTATGAGCCCGGCGGAGTCCTTCGCGTGGAGAGCGCGAGGTATGAGGCGCTCGACGACCGACGGGTGCTTGTGACCGGCGGCCGCTTTGAGGCGGCGCCCTATACGATGAAGCTGGAAGGCGCGGCGAACGGACCCTTCCAGACCTTGATGATCGTGGGCATCGCCGCCCCGGAAGTCATGACCTCCGTCGATGTCTTCCTCGAACGGATGCAGAAGGCGCTGGATGACCGAACGCGAAGCGTTCTGGGCTTGTCGCCGGACGACTACACCATCTCCCTGCGCCCGTATGGCTGGAACGCCGTTACCGGGGCCCCTGTGGACAAGGGCTTCACCCCCCGCGAACTCGGTCTGATGTTCGTGGCGACGGCGGCGACCCAGGAGCTGGCGACACGGATCGCCAAGACGGCGAACCCGTATTTCTTCCACTTCCCCCTGACGATGGGCATGGAACTGCCCAGCTACGCCTTCCCGTTCTCGCCCGCCGAAATCGAGCGGGGGCGCAGCTATGCCTTCCTGCTCAACCATGTGATCGAGGTCGCGGACGGCCATGAACTGGTGCGCACGACAACAATCGATCTCTCGTCTGACAGGGGGGGACGGCCGTCATGACCAGACTGAAGGAAGCCTGCTCCCACCTGCGGTCCAAGAACGCCGGGCCGTTCTGGATCACTGTCGATCTCTTCTTTGACGGCCCGGCGTCGTTCGCCGCCTGGAAGGATCGGCCAGGACTGAGCACTGAGGCGTTGGCCGCCGTTTTCGGCGTCGACCCGTCCAGAACGAAGCGGATCGAGGCCCCCGACCTTTCTGTCATCAAATTCTCCTATCCTCGCGCCAACCCGCAAGGCGGCGTAGGCGAACGCGACATGCACAGCGGGCAACAGTATGTGTTGCTGCTCGATCATGAGATTTGACCAAGGGGCGACAGCGGACCTCCGATGCTGCGCCGTCAGGACGAAGGCGAGGACGGGCCGCACAACCAGATCAAGCGGGTTCCTGGCGTCGGACCTGCGTCCGCAACGCGTGGGTCAGGAACGCGCCGGAACGGTCCATCATCGAGCGCGATAGGTCGAACGCCGGTCCCGCAGCGCCCGGGCTCATATCGACCGCCCGTCCTAACCCGGTCAGGCGTTCGCCCCCCGCCTCCATCAATGCGGATGCATCAGGGTTCTACGTGTTTCAGACCCGCCCAGCTTCTGGACACCGCGTCGAACTCCAAAACTTCGAAGGCCGGAATTGCCTTGGGTTCAAGCGAGCGAGACCAGAACAGGACATAGCCCTCACCACGCACGTTTTCGATGAAAATGTCGCTGCGCACAGCCTTAAGCTTGGTACGTATGCGGCTGATGTGAACGGGAACGAAGTTGCTCTGACTTCTAGCCGCGCGAAATATCTCCTTTTTAATCCGCTCATTATCGACCACTTCTCCCGATCGACCCAGAAGAAGGCACAGGATCGCGCTTTCGGCGCCCGTCAAACCCAGATCCTGCCCTCGCAAGGCGAACGAACCGGGTTCCAACCTCAAGGTGAATTCTCCCCAGCGCATGGCCACACCGAAAGGCGACGCCGCCGCCCGCAGATGCTGTTCGATACGAAACCGACAGTCGGAGAGCGCGATCAGCAAAGGTGCGCTTCGCCCTGCCTGAACTTGCCGCCCCCTTACGCGAAGCGAGGGGCGAAGCAGCGGGATGACGGGAACACCGAACATGCGCCTCAATCGGGGCGACAGATCGCCACCAACCTTCTCGACGCACCCCAGAACGACCAGATCCGGCCTGTGGCCCTCAGCCTGGTCAAGAGAATTTGCGGCGGTCGCGCGCCATCCCCGGCCGGCGAGCAGCCGAAGGGCCAGGTCGCCGACGAAGGGGTTTTCTTCCACGATCAGCACTTGTCGCGCGCCGTCTGTTGGTATGGGCGTCCCTCGTCGAGCCATCGACGCCGAGGAGCGTGCGGATGATGCCGGCGCCTCTACCGGACGAACAGAACCTGGACGCACTGTCTGTACAGAGTTCACAGGCCGGGGCCGTCGGCGTCCCCCGCTTCTCGCGTCCTCCCCCTGATCACCATCACCCCCATCAGCGCGAGAGCGGCGTTGACGAGCGCAAGACCCAAGTGCTGGTTCGCCGCATGATAGATTGCCATCAGGGTCGCCTCCGCTGTCAGGCCCAGGCACGCGATCAGCATCAAACGCAGGAACAGCCGCCACGAGATGAGCGGGCTGACCATGCCGACGGCAAGGACCAGTTCGACCCAGCCGATCAGTCGAACGGTGCCCTGGCTGGCGTCGGCCGGCCAGATCATCAGCACCGCCAGCATTTCGTGTGGCTGGGTCAGCTTCGCGTAACCGGCGGCGATGTAGAACATGGCCAGCCAGCTCTGCAGCACCCAAAGGGCCAGATGACGATACAGGCGAGATTGACGGCGCGAACCGGCCGGAGGCGTCAGCATGGCCAGGCTCATTGCGGCGTCTCGGTCGAAGCCGCGTCAGCTGCAGGGCGCAGTGCGGCCCCTGCCCCCTCGACCTCCGGCGAATACAGACCGGTCACGCCGCTGACGACGAACCCGGCGGCGGTGCGACCGACATTCCGGCGGGGTCCATAGACCGCACAGGGGTCCGGATTGGGGATATCGTTCACCTTTCGCGCCTTACTGGCGAAGGCGTCGCCGACCGCGTCGCCCATGGGTTCGGCCATCTGCAGGGCGTCGCCGATCCGCGACAGGGACGGTGAATCCCGGCCGACATACTGGGCGTTTCGGGCCCAGGACAGGGCCGCGATCTGGCGCCCGGTTCCGGCTTCGAGCAGTTCGGTCTCGACCGCCAGCCCCCCAGTGGACATAGGCGCCCTTAGATTGATCACCGGCACGAAAAAGCCGACCGCCGCACTGGCGACCGACCCGGCGCGTCCGGTCGGTTGCAATCGCACCACAGCGGTCCGCAGGGTCGCTGTCTCGGTCGTCGGCGCGGGCGCGATGGTGAAGCGTTCGCTGACTTCGAAACATATCTGGCGGTCGACCTCTCGCAGAACCATGGCCCGTTCGGCCGGGCTGAACCGGTCGCCGACGCCGGGCGCGAAAACGGCGGGCTCGAGGAAGACCCCGCCCACGGCGTCGGAGGCGACGTCGTCACGACGCTGGCGCACGGATGCACTCAGGCTGCGCGGCGGCGCCCGGAGTCCGTCATATCTGGCAAGATAGCCAGACTGGGCGGGCGGGGTGGTGTGGCAGGCGGCCAGGGTCGTGGTCGCCAGCAGAGGAACCAGGGCGAAAAGAGGCTTGGACATGGGTGTCTCCATCACGGGTTGGCAGGCATGGCGTCGCGGGTTCGACGCTTTCGGGAAGGTGATCGGGAATACCGGTCCGGGCGGCTGTGAAGGCGGAGAAGGGGGAGAACCACCTCGCCGCCCGGACCGCTTCCCGGTCAGGGAAGACTTGTCAGGGTCGGGGTCAGGTCAAAGGCGCGAGCGCCGCCCAAGGCATGGATGATGGGCGGCGCCAGCAGCAGCAGCGCGCCGTCCATCACCGTCCGCACGAACCGAGTCGTATCGACCAGCAAGGGCGTCTCGTCACGCCAGGCCGAACGGCGCGGCCAGAAGCGCGGGATCCTGCGGCGATAGCGGGTGTAATCCTCGCCGAAGGAGGCGCTCAGCCAGGCCTCCTCGCAGAGGACGGTGCGCCACAAAACCAGCATCGTCAGGCCCAGCACCGCCGCCGTCAGCACCAGACTACCGGTCTGGGCGCCGACGCCGAAGGCGGCCAGAAAGCTGAACACATAGAGGGGATTGCGACTGACCGAATAAGGGCCGCGATCGACGATCTCATGCGTCTTTCGTCCGCCGATATAGAGGGAGCACCAGGCTCGGCCGATGATGGCGGCGACGATGCTCCCTACCCCAACCATGACCAGGGCGGTCTCGAACACCGTGCCCTCGGCCGCCGGTCGGATCACTGCGGCCGCAGCTAGAAAAGCCAGGATGACGCCGCCCAGCAAGGCCTTGCGCCGCAGTTGGACCCGACGCAGCGCATCCCGATCCGTCGCCGGAGAACCGGCTTCGCAGGCGATTCCGGCCAGGACGGGCAATGCGGTCGAGGCCGCTGCACGGGCCAGACGACGCTTCTGGGTGTAGACGCGCAAATAGCCGCCCAGCCTGGTCGAACCGGAAGAATGAGGGGTCAGCATCGTGGTCGCATCTCGGCAGGATCGCGCCCGCTAACTCGGCGCTCCGTCAATGACGCCGCCACCGCCGCAGCCCCTCAAACGAAAACTGAAAAAATGGTCCACCCCATTGCGCCCGATGGAAAGCCGTTCAAAACAGGCCACTGCGGGCGCTCGGCGTTCGACCATCCACGGGTCCGTTCCAAAGTGACGCAGAGCGCGAAAGCCGAACTTCTCGCCGTCTATCTGGACCGTCATCCGGCGCTTGTGCGCTTCTTCACGGCGCGAACGGGATCGGCGGACCGCGCCCAGGACATCGTCCAGGACATCTATGTTCGACTGCAGGCCCTGTCGGAGGTTGCGGCTGAAGAGATCAAGGCTCCCGCCCCCTTCCTCTATCGCATCGGCGGCAATCTGATGCTGGACAGGGTTCGGGCCGGGCGACGCAGCACCGCGCGAGACCAGGCTTGGACCGAAACCTCAGGCGCCGCCATCGACGGGTTCTCTGTCGCCGACGAACCTTCACCCGAAGACGCCGCCTGGGCCCGGCTGAAGCTGGACCAGGTCGCCGCCGCACTCGAAGACATGTCCCCAAACGCGCGCACTGCGTTCCGCCTGCACAAGATCGACGGCCTGACCCATGCAGAGGTCGCCGCCCGGATGGGGGTGTCGCGCAGTTCGGTCGAAAAATACGTCAGCGCCGTTCTCGCGCGACTGCTGGAAAGGGTCGGCTGGCCATGATGTCCGGATTTTGCCATTTTTCATTGTGGGGCGCCGTCTTCGGCGGCGTCTTCTCTTCCGGACGTCCCGATCTTCGGGCCGCCGTCCGCCTGATCGCAACCCCATGACCCGCCGCACCGCCCTATCCCCGTCCGTCCTAGAACAGGCCTCGGCCTGGGCCCTTCGACTGTCCGACGTTGCGGCGACCGAGGCTGACTGGCTGGCGCTGGAAGAGTGGCTGGCCCAGTCGCCGGATCATGCCGCCGCCTTTACCGAGGCTGAGGGTCTGCTGGCCGCCCTGGACGAGGACAGAGGCGCACTGGACGCCGCCCTGACGCGCGCGAGTGCGGCGGACGTCCCCACGGCCGCCTCCCCTCTCTCTCGCCGTACCCCGGCGCCGAACCGGCGCCGCTGGATGATCGGGGCCGGCCTGGCCGTCGCGGCGGCCGTGGTCGTCGGCGTCGCCATAGCCCCGTCGTTGATGGGTGCGACCGCCGTCTATGTCACCGCCCCTGGCGAACAGAAGACCGTGACCCTCAGCGACGGCTCGACCCTGGTGCTGAACGGCGGCTCGCGCCTGACGGTGCGGATGGCCGTCCGCGAACGTTCGGTCGTGATGGATCAGGCCGAGGCCGCTTTCGACGTCGCCCATGACGCCTCACGTCCGTTCCGCGTGACCGTGGGCGAGAGCCGGGTCGAGGTGCTGGGCACGGCCTTCGACATCCGTCGCGACGCGGTCTCAACCCGCGTCACCGTCACGCGCGGCCTTGTGCAGGTCTCCGACCTGGATGATCCCAGCCACAACGTCCGTCTCAGCCGAGGCCAGTCGGTCCAGCGCGACGATGACGACGGCGCGCTACAGGTTTCCGTCGGGGCGGCAGAAACCGCCGGATGGCGCGCTGGGCGCCTGATCTACGATGACCGCCCCCTGTCCGAGGTGGCCGCCGACCTGAACCGCGCCTACGTCACGCCCATTCGTCTGACCGGCGACGTGGGGGCACTGCGCTTTACCGGCGTGCTGGCGCTCGATGGCGACCAGACGGCGACCCTGCGTCGACTGGAGGCCTTCATGCCTGTTCGCGCCGTTCCGACCGACGGGGCGGTCGAACTGCGGGCGCGCTGACTCCCTCGCCCATGACCTTCGCCGTTCATCCTCTCCTTTTGCTGACCGGCGTGACCTGGTGTTTGGCTTTCGGCGCAGCCCAGGCCCTGCCGGCCCAGCGCCTTTCCATCCCGGCCCAGTCTATGGCGCGCGCCCTCCTCCAGCTGGGAGCCCAGGCCGGGGTATCGATCGGGGCCGGCGAAGCCTCAGCTTGCGGCCGATCACGCGCCGTCAACGGCGTCCATGAGGTCGAACAGGCTCTGCGGCTGATGCTGGCCGAAAGCAGCTGCACCTATCGCCGGATCGACGCCCGGACCTATCTGATCGTGCGAAGCCCCCCTCCGTCGCCACGACCCGTCGCCCCTGCGCCGCTCCCGCCGGTCATCGCTCCGGTTGAACTCGATACGGTGGTGGTCACGGCGACCAAGCGCGAGATCGCCCTAGCCAACGCCCCCTACTCCCTGTCCGCCGTAAACGGCGCCGCCTTCGACGCCGCTGCGCGCCGTGACACGGCGGCCCTGGCGACGCGGCTGGCGGGGCTGACCGTCACTAATCTAGGTCCGGGGCGGAACAAACTGTTCGTGCGCGGTCTGGCCGACAGCGCCCTGACCGGCCAGACCCAGGCCATGGTCGGTCTCTATCTGGATGACACCCGCCTGACCTATGACGCGCCGGACCCGGACCTGCGTCTGGTCGATCTGGACCGGGTCGAGCTGCTGCGCGGCCCTCAAGGCACCCTCTATGGCGCCGGCGCCATGGGCGGGGTGCTGAAGCTGGTCAGCAAACCGCCGCGTCTGGACGCCTACGAGCGCGAGATCTCGACCGGTCTGACCTTCGCCGACGACACGGCGCCGGGCCACTCGGCCGATGTCGTCTTCAACGCCCCCCTGCTGCGCGACCGACTTGCCGTGCGTGTCGTCCTGTACGAAGAAGTGCTGGAGGGAATGGTGGATGACCCGGGCCATAGCCTGACAAACACAGGCGCCACAGCCCGAAACGGCGGACGCGTCGGCCTGGCCTGGCGCATCAACGACCGGTGGGACGCCCGACTGGCCTCGGTGTTCCAGGAACTTCATATCAACGACAGTCAGTACGGCTTCGAGCGTCTTCCGCCCTATCAGCGCGCCCTGTCGGTCCGTGAACCCAGTAACAACGACTTCAACGGCGTCTCACTCTCTCTGACCGGCGACTACGATTGGGGTCGGGTTCGGGTGACCAGCGCCTATCAGGGTCACGACCTGGATCGCCGCTACGACGCCACGACCGCCGCCGACCGGTTCGGCGGGACCGGCGGTCCCCTGGCCTATGACGAGACCGACAGCATTCGCGCCTTCGCCCTTGAAACCTCGGTCGCCTCCGCCCCCGGCGCGTCCATCGGCTGGTTGCTGGGCCTATACGGTTCCCACTACAGCCACAACCGGACCGGCGAAGTCCTGGACCTTCAGCCGGACGTCTCACTCTATGTCGCGGACAAGCGCGACGACACCAACGAAGGCGCCGTTTTCGCCGAAGGGGCCTGGTCGCCGACCCACCGGCTGAAGCTGATCCTCGGCGGCCGCTATTTCTACGTCTCGACCCGCTCCCGGACCCTGGCCGGCCAGGGCGAGGCCGTCACCGACGCCTTCCGCGGCCAAATCCAGGACGACGGCGTCGTCTCGAAAGGGGTGATCGAGTACGCCCTTAACGACACCGCGTTGATCTTCGCCCAGGTCAGCCAGGGCTATCGTGTCGGCGGAATCAACGGCGGAGTTCTGCTGAACGGCGACCTGGGCCAACCCGGCGCAGGGCTCCAGCCTTACCGCGAGTTCCGCCCGGACACGCTGAACAGCCAGGAACTGGGCGTGCGGTGGCGCGGCTTCAGCGACCGTCTGGGCCTGCGTCTGGCCGCCTTCTTCGTCGACTGGAGCGCCATTCAGTCGGATCGCGTCTCGGCGGACGGCCTGCCCTTTACCGCCAATGTAGGCTCCGGCAGCAACGAGGGGATCGAACTGGAGGGTGTCTGGAGCGACGGTCCATGGCGGGTCGACCTCAATTTCATGGGCAGCAATCCCCGACTGGACGCCGCCGACGACAGCTACCCCCTGGCCACAGACGGCGACCTACCCGGCGTGCCCAAAGTGCTGGGTGCCTTCAGTGTCCGGCGTGAGACACGCTTCTACGGCCTTGACGCCTGGGCCAGCGCCGGCCTCGGCTATGTCGGCCGTTCGACCCAGCAGCTGACGCCCGAGGTCACAACCGACATGGGCGGCTATTTCACCACCGAGTTCGCCACCGGCCTGAGTTCAGGTCCGTGGTCCGCCTCCCTGCGCCTCGACAACCTGTTCGGCGACGACGGCGATACCTTCGGCTATGGCAATCCCTTCCTGGTGTCGTCAGAAGCTGTTCTCACACCGCAAAGGTCTCGGAACCTGTCGCTGTCGCTAACGCGGCGTTTCTGAAGTTTCCCCGGCGCCGCCGTGGGAGTGCTGTCATATCAACTAGCCTGCCAGCACCTCCCCGGCGTCAAACCAGGATGTGATGCTGCGCGATATCCTTGCGGCGCTGGGCAGCCCGAAGGTGTTTGCGATCACCCTTGCCAACGACGACCCGCGGCGCCTGGTTGAGCAGCCGGTAAACGCCGCCATGCAGAGGCCGAGCAGCGCCTCACTCGCTTCGGCGAGGTAACGATCGGAGAGCTGTCTCGAACCGTCGCCCGCTCACGAAAGGCCGGCTCTTAAAATCTCACCTACAGCAATGCGTCACGAGCGGACTCGCCATGGTGGACGCAGAAACGACATTTCCGTGCATAGCCGATCGCGAAACTCTTAGCCCCTTGCCTGGAGATCGATCACGATCTTGCCGAACGCGCTGCGATCCAGGTGATCAAGCGCAGAGAAGAGATCCTCAAACCGATATCGCGTATCGATCACGGGCTTGAGGCTTGTTTGGTCCACCGCACGCACGAGACGTTCCAGCGCCCGCCGGCTGCCCGTGCCGATGCCGTGAATCGTGACGTCCTTCAGCATCAACGGCATGGCCGGAGCGGAGATATCGAACCCTTCCAGGGCGCCGATCTGGCAGATATGGCCCCCAACGGCCGCGAGCCTCACCGAGCTCGCCAGATGTGAGGAGCAGTTGCCGAGGGTAGCCACCGTTGATAACGCCCACGATAGGCTCAGTTCCTAACGCCGGCAGATGAACACCCGGTTCGGCGCCGTCACCGGGCAAAGTCGGCCGAAGGGGCGTGAAAGCCTCCCAACGGATGATCGATCCGCTCAGGACGAGATCGCGCAAGCTCTCCTTAGCCGACTCCACGATCCTTCGTTTTGAGACTGGGAAGTGAGCGATTCTCACCACAAACATGGCCCGCATCCAGGAAGCCTTGGAAGAGGCCGGAGTCCTATTCCTTCTCGCCGACCCCAATGGCGGACCGGGTGTCAGGCTGAAAACCTGACCTGCTCAACGTATGATGACCCTACACCAGGACCGGGGCGGACGGTCAGGGGTGAGCAACCGCCAACGCCGACCAGCCTCTCCGCATCGTGATCCAGAGTCCCGCCCCACCTGGCTTTGTGCGCCGGGTGCCTCCACGTGGCTTCCACGGGGGGATTTGGGGAGCGATTTCAGGCAAAGAAAAACCCGCTATTCTATTGGAATAGCGGGTTAAAACTTGGGTGCGGGAGTAGGATTTGAACCTACGACCTTCAGGTTATGAGCCTGACGAGCTACCGGGCTGCTCCATCCCGCGGCAAGCGGTAGTCGTGAAGGAAGAACGGTTCGAGAAGCCTGGGCTGAAG